>LULE01000008.1_pt1 | contig 241155 bp, 215 predicted proteins | sample 728231 | NCBI WGS metagenome assembly LULE01 (sample SAMN03860297, study PRJNA289734) | marine metagenome | biome: seawater column; feature: ocean; material: water; isolation source: Red Sea water column Station 192 - depth 10m | place: Saudi Arabia: Red Sea | collected 2011-10-15 | depth 10 m | reverse complement strand
ACGGGCTCCACTACGCAGCCCATTGCTTCAATCGCGCTTATGCGCAAAACAACCGCCCGGCTCTAATCCCAGCTGGGGGAAAGCTGGGGGTCACGTCAAATCGCATCGATACTGCCAAAAGCCAAACCTAAGGACTGCATGAGGCGCCGGCAGCAGTTATAGGTGGCGACATCCAGCCGATGGTCATTGACAGGAATATCGTGACCGGCTGCGCGCCAATCTACCTTTCCCCCGTCGGTTGCCTGACTATCGATCTTCACGGTCACCGCTACTTCCCCAAACATGGTGATGCGAAGTTCGAATGCCTTCTTAATTTCCTCTTGCCAAATTGCGGGAGAATAGCTCAGCGAGGCGTCGTCCAACATCAATTCTTTATCGGGCCGAGAGGTCATGGTAACGAACTGACGCTCGCTCAAATCCTCCCAAATAGCCGGTGTGAAAGCTTTGAAGACAACTTTGTAATCGGCCTTTTCGACGAAGGCTCGGATATCTTGCGGATCGTTCGAGATGCAGGTCCGCGGAACATTGAAACCGACAGATTGGGCGACCATCAATTGCTTGACCTTATTGGCCTCGCGCGATGCTCGCGGATGATTTATCCACTTGGCCGAGGGGAGCAGGCTATCAAGAATTCCAATGCCGAAATGTTCGAATTCACGATTGGCGATGTCCCTGTCAGCCGGATGGAGGTCGTCAGGCAGTACCGGACCACTCCATTTACGGAAAAGGACTACCTCGGCGTGCTCTTGTCGTTTGCCCGCCAGTGAGACTTGGACCTCCTCGCCAAGACGTATCGAAGCTGTAGTCCGTTTCGGTAGGTCGGCGGGTGACCAAAATTGCACGTCGTGGCCGACTTTAGACAGTTGAAAAGCAGCGATGGTTGCATGCTGGTCGATAGGTAGTGAAACGATCAGAAAGCGCAATTTTTGGCCCATCTTTGCAAAGCGCCCCGCTGAGAGTTTTTGAAAGGAGTCAAGGTTTGACAAGCAATGATACTTCTCTATCGTACAGGATGCTCATGTGAGCAAGGGAAAGGAAAAGTCTATGAAAAAGCAATCGCTAAAAAGCACGACCGTGAGGCTAGCACAACGGCGCATGGCAAGAGAGCTTTCGCAGGACGAAATCCAACAAGTCGCCGGTGGACGTTATACGAAGGTCTATGGTTGTGGCGAGATGTGCGACACCGAAGCGTATTAATTAGCTAATATCCAAAAAGCGCCGCTGACCTCTTTAAAGGTTAGCGGCCTTTTCTTTAGCTGTTAACTCGAGAGTATCGAGAAACTTCCTGCTATCCCCATAGGCGCAAATTAAGATGCGTTCTCCATCTACATGGATGGATACGATGGGCAATTGCAGGCTACCCACTATCTTGAACATTCGACCGGCGTCCCTCTTGTCCATCAGGCAGCGGAAAAGGTGAAAACCTCGAGCCAGATCTAGTTGCCCGATCTGGGTTAACACCCGATCGCACCTCCCACAATTTGGTAAGGTATACACTGTAACGGCAAAGTCGACCGTCGCTAGGGCGCGTTCCAGATCAGCCATGCGATAGCTGCGAACCGGCATAATCCTCTGTTGAGATCGCTCGATTGATGGTTTGACCTTCAATTTTCTTTTCTTCCTAGGTACCCTGCAACCACCATTGGCTTCAATCGAGAGGGGCTGGCGTTGAGCGGTAAGTTGTATAGCGCAGCTAGATAGGACTCGTCGAAGACAGTCATCGATAGTTCGACTTCGTCCGCTTTTGTGGAGAAAAGCTTTAAAATGGATTCGGGGCGATCGCCTTGCCACTCGGCACGTATCTCACTCGGTGCCAGCAGTCGCATCGCGGCATAATCGGCCAGCTGAACGAGCGTAAGCCCCTCAAGCCTTCTAGCATCGAAAACAACGATCGAATTAACAAGGGCCGCACTCTGTTCTAATCCCACTCGGCGAGCGCGTGCGTCCGTGTTGACCTTGGTCGCCACAGCCATCGGTAAGGTAAGGCCCGGAATCGTGGCACTGTGAGGTGCCGGTCGTCCCAGCGCGGTACGTACTTCCTGCGAAGTCCAAGCGAATACAGGATCGCCGCGTAGCATGGCGGCTTCGAACTTGCGTTGTTCGTTAACCGGCATAAGTTTGGACTGCTCGCTTCTGGCCTCGGAAACGAAAGCTTCCGGATCGTCAACAATGACGACCAGTGCATTCGTCTTGCAGTCTGGGCGCGCGAAGCTCACTCCAGCATTCTTGCCGCGAAATTCGATCATTTCACGAAAAGTGGCTTGCTGCCGCGAATTGAGACCGGCGAAGCCGAGGCATACCGGATCGATAAATCTAGCAATAGGATCGGTCGGCCCAGCAGAAGGGAAAATTCGATCAACGCCCTGTCGGATAGCATCTATCTCACTCTGGCGTTGGCCAGTTACGATGATTGTTTCCTTGAGGTCGTCGTTTTCAGTCGGTGTTGCTTCTTGCGCAGTCAAGGCCTGAGCCGTTAGCGTCACAAGCGGTCCGAACAAAAAACTCATACGAAAGTTCATGGCGCTTCCTCTACGGACGGTTTTCCCCGTTTAAACTCAATGCCGTTATATCAAGACTACACTGTTTCCCGTCCAACACCACAGCAAGTTGCTACGCTTGTATCGACGGGGACGGCTGGCGGGCAGATCATCAGCACCACACTACATTAATCGCCCAGCATTCTCACGACCACACTTCGATCTAGGCGGCAAATCAAACCGGGCACTCGCTGCCACGCTTACTGCGGACTTTTCTAGCCGCAGTCGCATCGGTCAATTGTCACCACCGACCGCCCCTTTAGCTTGCGTACGCATGAACTGGAGTATGGATAATGGTGGGGGGTTCGATTGATGGGGGCTAGCCGTGCTCTGATCATTGCTTGTCTGTGTCTGTCTCCCGCATCGGTCCGGTCCTTTCATCGTTGGGGTGATGACGGACCGGCCTGGGGATGGAGTAGGGGAGCAGACCGGCCCGCCATCGGTTGCAATTATCGTCTCAAGGGCTGCCTGATCGCCACATGGCGTTTGTTCGCTAGGCATGCCGATTCTGCGATGATATCACGGCAAAGCGCAACGGTACCGCTCTTTTGGATGCTCTCGCGTCTCGGCGCATATGTAGGGATAGCCTGAAATCGGCATCCATGATCCCCTAAAGGGGCCCAGATTGCTGACAGCCGTCGCAAATTTGGCTGTAATTATTGAACAATTCCGGCGAACCGGCGGCTTGGCATTTCCAGCGCCGTCGCATGTTCGTCAACAAAACCAACCACCTGCAGCCCGACCGACGGCGCTGCTTTTATCTCGCGCTCAATTATCCCTTAAAAATCGGACGCTTACGGACACTGGTTCTAGGGTCAGGCAAAGCTACCTAGCGATGCGACGGATGGAGCGAGACTGCACGCGAACGGGTGCTGGGAGCGCATCGAAACTGCGCCCGCGCAACAAGCGAACTGCCGTGACAGGACATGTAAAGCGGCTGACGGTCGGCGGTCGGTTAGCCCTTGTCGGGCCGTGCGAGCGCCTCTGCCCTGAGCCTGTCGAGGCGCTCGGAACAGACCTCGTGAACCACACGGCCCAGTTCCTCGACCTGCTCGCCAAACCATTCAAGCTCTTCCTTAGTGATGCGGTAGTGTTTTGAGTAGCGCGCCTTGACGTATGCTTCTTTGAGCTTTTCGAAGCGCGCGCGGTTGCGCTTGGTTTTGCGCGGCCAGACATAGGTAAGGCGCGGATCGATGCGCTCGGCCTGGGTACGAAGAAATCCGAGATTGTGCACGTGAGGTGTGTAGAACGTGCAGACCAACAGCACGCAGTGATAAAGACGCTCTGTGGATTGGTGAAGAATGAAAGCAGCGTCACGCCACTCTTCCTGCCCCAGGAAAAAGTGGAATCCTTTCTTCGCGCTCGTCGCAAGAGGAAACCACTCGTCGAAATACTCTTGCGCCATGGCGAGCGCTTGCGTAGGCGTTTTGGGCTTGGGCGTGTGGAGTTCGGTGTCATCAGACTGGTAAAGCGCGATCCCGTCCTGCTTCACATCCATGAAAAAGTAGCGCCCATGCGCAAGCCCGTCGTTCACCTCCTGCAAGGTGTGAACGATGAAATTGACCGGCGTCTTGAGCGACTTGGTCACGCCGTATTCGCGCATCAGCCGGTCATCAAGCTTAGCCCAGTATTTGACCCGGTCGACCAGCCGCTTATCGTTGACAATGATGAGTAGGTCATAGTCCGACTGATAGCCTTTGGCGGTGTGCGGCTCATCGACCCAGGTCCCGCGTGCATAGCTGCCGTAGAGGATTACCTTCAGGATGCGCCCGGCCTTCTTCCATTCGTGCTTCGATAGCGCGAAGGCATCGTCGAACTCCTCGAAGATCAGCTGTACCACGCGCTCGATCTCGCGCTGCTTTTGCGGGGGGCAGATGATCGAGGTCGGTCTTCATCTCTCGATCCCTAGCAAGCTGTTTGGCTGCTTGCACCTGCCCAGTGACGAAGAGCGCGTGGCGATGGCGCCACCCATAGCGCTGAGGAGCCGCGCGCGGGCAGCTCCACGTTAGCAACAATCCGACTAGGATTGTTCGTTAGCAAAGTTAAGGGACGCTGGGGCGCAGCAATCCTGCGGGTTTGCGGCCTGTTTGGGTTCCCGATAGTCCGAGTTTTCGGTTCCCGATCGTCCGTGCCCCCCGGTTCCCGATGGTCCGAAGCGGTCACAGCGCTATCCACAGGGGCAGCCATCCGCATTTCTGGGGATGGAGCTTGATTTGGAGCGGTGCTATCCAAGAGTTGCCGCAGTCTTTCAATCTGACTTCTGGGCAATCCTAGCCAAGCAGGCGTCATGCCACTGCACGCAAAGCTGCCAGTGTGCGCGCTTGCTTGATCTCCCGCACGCTCTGCAACTCGCCACCGTCCAATAGTCGCGCAATCTCTGCGGCCACTTGATCCGCCGCAATGACGAGCGCGGTATCCAGATGCACATAGCGCTGGGTGACGCCGCGCGGGGCATGACCGAGTAGGCCCGAGATGGTCAGTTCACTGAATCCTTGCGCCGCTGCCATGCTGGCAAAGCTGTGGCGCAGGGTGTGCGGTGTCACTTTGTCCAGGCCTGCCCGCACGCAGACCCGGCCCAGCACCCGTACGACGCCTATAAAATGCCCATCGCCCCAATCCGCCGGGAAGATGAAGGGCGAATGACTGGACAAAGCTTGAGCCTCCAGCACTTGCATTGCTGAGTCTCCGGCCACGCGGGACTGCGGACCGGACTTGGTATCCGGAAAACGGACGAGATTGTCGTCGGGCTGAACCCATGCCTTGTGCATTGCCAGCACTTCCATGCGGCGAAAACCGGTGAGAAGCATGACGCGGATCGCAGCAAGGCCGGTCGGGTGTTCGCCCTCGCGTTCCATCTGCGTCATCACCTTGCCAAGGTGACGGATTTCGCCAGCGCTCAGATATCGCTTCACCTTCTGCGAGGCCATGATGCGCACGCCTGTTGCCGGACTAACCTCAATAATGCCGAGGCGGCGGGCGTGATTGAGTAGAGCGCGAAGTGTGCTGATGGCGCGGGCAGCAACGCCTGAGCCGCCAGCCGTTTGCCCACCTCGGCCTGTGCGCCTCGCTCGGGCGGTTCGACCAGCCGCAATATCACCTTGCAAGCGTTCAATATCTGCCAATTTCAATTGGCTGACCACGCGATTGCCGATCAGCGGCTTAATGTGGAGTTCAATACGGCTTCGATCACCTGCGATTGATGACGCCTTGATGGGGCGGCGATTGCGTCCGATCAGCCGACCGGCTTCGGCCTCGGCAAGATACCAATCGCAAACTGCTGCGATTGTCAGCCCCGTGCGGGCCGAGTGCCGTTCGGCGGATGGGTCGGCTCCGTCGATCACGGCGGCGAGCTTCTTTTGAGCGAGGTCGCGGGCTTGTTCGACAGTCAGGACTCCATACTGGCCTATGACACAGCGACGGGTCCTCGCCTCTTGGTTTCGATATTGGATGATAAAGGTTTTGGTGCCGCTGGGTTTCACGCGAACGCCAAAACCGCGCAGTTCGCTGTCCCAAAGGAAGGTGTCGCGCCCCCGGTTGGATTTGAGCGCCTCGACGGTGCGTTTAGTCAATCTGGTCATGCGATTTGTCCGTGATTTGAGTTGTCATTCCTTTCGAAGTTGCTCCTGCGCTCCGGCGGCCCACGCGCTTTATATTTGCTTCCCCACGCAGGTGCAGCATGGCCGGGGAAGCAGGGGGGAAGCAGTAGGAGGGAAACCGCCGGAAATCGCAGCGTACTAACGGCGACTCGGAGTGAAAAGTAAGCAATTGATATTGCGTGGAATACCGCATATTTCACTAAATTCGGAAACGGTAGCGAAAATGCGAAGGGGCAGTTGCCAAGGTTGGGGTCGGGCGTTCGAATCGCCTCGCCCGCTCCATTTCCAAAACATTCGGATGATATCGGCGCAGCCCTTCGGGGCCCGGCGCGCGCCGTTCCGCCGTTTGCGCCTCTAATAGATCAGCCACATCGCCCAGCCGCCCAGCAGGTAGCAGAAGCCTGTGATGAGCAGGATGCCGACGACGTTCAGCCAGATGCCGCCCTTGGCCATCTGCGCGATCGTGACCGATCCGGTGCCGAACACGATGGCATTGGGCGGCGTGCCGACCGGCAGCATGAAAGCGCAGGTCGCCGCCAGCGCGACCGGGATCAGCAGGCTCATCTGGTCCATTCCGATGCCCGCCGCCACGCCTCCCAGGATCGGAATGAAGGTGGCGGCGGTGGCGGTGTTGCTTGTCACTTCGGTGAGGAAGATGGTGAGCGTCACGACTGCCGCGACCAGCAGAATCGTGGGCAGCGCCTCAAGTCCCGCGACCTGCGCGCCGAACCATCCGTCGAGCCCGGTTGCCGCAACCGCGCTGGCAAGGCTCAGGCCGCCGCCGAACAGCAGAAGCACGCCCCATGGCAGGCCGTTCTCGGCATCGCGCCAGTCCAGCACCATCTCGGTCCGTCCGCGTGCAGGGATGAGGAACAGCGCGATACCCGCCCCGATGGCGATCGCGGTGTCGTCCAATTCGCCCAGCCAGGGGGCGGGGGCGGCGATGGAGGGGATATCGGCAAGAATTCCGGGCACGATCCACAGGAACGCCGCCGCGCAGAACACGAACAGGACCGCGCGCTCTCCCTGACCCATCGGACCGAGCTTGCGGATCTCGTCTGCGATCATCGCTCGCCCGCCGGGTATTTCGGCGAGCGAGAAGCTGTAGAGGAAGCGTGTCATCAGCACCCAGGAAACGAGGATGAAAACGAGCGCCAGCGGCGCGCCGATCATCATCCATTCCAGAAAGCCGATGTCGCGTTCCAATTCGTCCGCGGCATAGCCAGCGACGATGGCGTTGGGCGGACTGCCGAGCAGCGTGCCGAGCCCGCCGATACTGGCCGCCCAGGCGATGGCGAGCATCAGGCAGACGCCGAACCGGCGAATATTCTCGTCTGGCAGCGCGGCGATATCTTCGTGGCTCTCCAGCGGCGCCCCTTCGACGGCGGCACTCTTTTCGACCAGCAGGGCGAGAAGGGACAGGCCGATCGGCAGCATCATCAGCGTCGTCGCCGTGTTCGACACCCACATCGACAGGAACCCGGTCGCCAGCATCATGCCGAGCACGATCCGCCGGGGTTCGGCGCCCACGCGCTCGAGCGTAAGCAGAGCGATGCGGCGATGCAGCTGCCATTTTTCCATGGCGATCGCGATCAGGAAGCCGCCCAGAAACAGGAAAACGATCGAACTGGCATAGGGCGCCGTCGCCTCTCCCACGGTGATCGCGGTGAGGGCAGGGATGAGAACGATTGGCAGGAGAGAAGTCGCCGCAAGCGGTATCGCCTCGGTCATCCACCAGATCGCCATCAGCGTGGCAATCGCAGCGACGAAGCGAGCGTCCGGCGGAAGGCCCTGCGATCCGCCCAGCGCCAGCCAGACGACAAGCGCGGCGATCGGGCCGAGAACGCGCAGGCTCCAGATAAGGCGCGCGGAACGCCCACTGTCAGATGTCATTCCAAGTCCCTCCCGTGGTCGCCAGCTATGGCGCGACGCGGTCGGGGCGCAAGAAATTTCGATTGCCGTGCAGGTCGGGACTCGCAAGCCATGCCGTTCGTCACCGTCCGATCTCCTTTGGGCGAAACAAGGCTTGCACCGCGCGTTCGGATCGCTAATGGCGCGCGATATGTTGTATCGTTCAAACCACTCGCCACTCCGCACCGCGTCTTCGCTCGCCGCGCTCGCTTTCGCTCTCGCCGCCACGCCCAGCTTCGCGCAGGCCCAGGCACAGGTACCGGCACAGCCGACCTCGGCCGATACCGACAGTGCCCGGTCCGCTGGCGAGGACGATCTTCACAATCGTCAGGTCGGTCCCGACGGCGTCATCGTCGTGACCGCGCCCGGCCTGGAACAGCTCGACGTACTCGCCGGCACGTCGCTTGTCGAAGGGCGCGAATTGCAGCGCGAGATGAATGGCCAGATCGGCGAAATCCTCGCCAAGCAGCCGGGCGTGTCCGCCACCAGCTTCTCGCCCGGTGCCTCGCGCCCGGTGCTGCGCGGCTTCGAAGGCGAGCGGGTCAAGGTGCTGATCGACGGGATCGGCGCGATCGACGTGTCGAACACCTCCGCCGACCACGCCGTCTCGGTAGAGCCGCTGACTGCCGAGCGGATCGAAATCCTGCGCGGCCCCGCGGTCCTTCTCTACGGGAGCCAAGCCATCGGCGGTGCGGTGAACATCATCGATAAGCGCATCCCGACCCGCCGCCTCAACGAACCCTTCCATCTGGACGTCCTGGCCGAAGCCGACACCGCCTATGATCTGAGAAGCGGGGCCGCCTCGCTCGATTTGCCCTTGGGCGAGTATTTCGTCGCCCATGTCGACGGGTCGTATCGCAACACCAATGACCTGGAGGTGCCCGGCTTCACGTTGTCGCCCGCCTTACGCGCGGACATCCTCGCCGATGTCGCAGAAGAGACCGCCGAAGGTAATCTCGAAGAAGCAGCCGAATTGCAGGAAGCCGCCGACCAGCGCGGCATCCTCCCCAACAGTTATACCGAAACCTATTCGGTGAATGGCGGCCTCACCCTGTTCGCGGGCGAGAGCAATCTGGGCTTTTCGGCAGGCTATTACGACAGCGCCTATGGTGTTCCGGGCCGTCCGGGCACCGGCCATGCGCATGGCGATGAAGGGGGCGAGGAAGGCGAAGAAGAAGGCGGCGAAGAGCAGGTATCGATCGGGCTCAAGCAATTTCGCGCCGACATGCGCGGCGAACTCGCACTCGGTGACGGCTTCTTCTCGATGCTGCGAACGCGGGTCGGCTATTCGGACTATACCCACACCGAGTTCGAAGGGGACGAGGTCGGCACCGTGTTCGACGTCGCTGGCATCGAGGCGCGCGCCGAGCTGGTTCAGAACGACAGCGGCCGCCTCGGCGGAACGCTGGGCGTCCAGTATTACTACCGCGATTTCGAAGCGATCGGGGACGAGGCCTTCGTCGCGCCCAACCGCACCGATCAGTTCGCGATCTTCGCGCTCCAGGAATACGATCTCGACTTTTTCCAGATCGAAGGCGCCGCGCGCTACGAAATGGCGAATATCGAATCGGTCCCGCTGGGCGTCGAACGCGATTTCGACCTGTTCTCGGGCGCGCTGTCGCTGGTCTACGAGCCGGGCGGCGACGACCGCCTTCGCATCGGCATCACCGGATCGCGGGCCGAGCGCGCACCGGGCGGCGAGGAATTGTTCGCCAACGGCCCCCACATCGCCACGCAGGCCTTCGAGATCGGCAATGTCGATCTGACCAAGGAAAGCGCCTGGGGCCTCGAAGGCTTCGTGCGCGGCGAGGTCGGCCCGGCGACGGTATCGGTCTCGGTGTTCCAGAACTGGTTCGACGACTACATCTTCCTGCAAGCCACCGGCGCGGAAGAAGACGATCTGCCGGTCTTCCAGTATCTCCAGTCCGATGCCGACTATTTCGGGATCGAAGGCGAGGTGAAACTGCCGCTGGTCCAGTCCGACCGCTTCACGCTCGGCGCCGATCTGCGCGGATCGTATATCGAGGCCAAGCTCGACGACGGCACCCCGCTGCCGCGCATCCCGCCATTCAGCGCCCTTGCCGCCCTCGATGCAGGTTTTGCCGGGATCGACGGCCGGGTCGAGGTGCAGTATTTCGGCGAACAGGACGAGATCGCGCCGTTCGAGACGACCACCGACGATTTCACCTTCGTCAACGCCTCGCTGGCCTTCAGCCCCTTGCGCGGAAACGATCTGGTGCGCGTGATGGTGAAGGCGGACAATATCTTCGACGTCACCGGGCGCCGCCATGCCAGCTTCACGAAGGATTTCGTGCCGCTGGCAGGCCGCAATTTCAAAGTCAGCCTGCTCGCCAGCTTCTGACGATAGCCGGTCGGAAAACCCGGCAACGCCAATCCCGATCGGAAAGGCGGCGCCGGGTTTCTATCGCTCTCAGTCGGTCGGACGCTCGACCGCGCCTTCCGCCCGACCTTCGGCGCGAGCCGCTTTCAATTCCGCTTCCATCCGCTTGTCGCGTTCGGCCACCGTGCCGATCCTGCCGCGCACCTGGCCATAGGCGAACACCATCAGCAACCCGCCGATCACGGCAAGGTTCTTGAGCGCCGCCTGCGCCTGGGCCGGGTCGGTGACCTGGTAATGGAACAGCACGATCGTGATCGCGGTAAAGCCGGCGAGAACCACGGCGGCCAGCCGCGTCATGAACCCGCTCGCCAGGATCAGCCCGGCAACGATCTCGAACACGCCGGTCGGCATGGCGAGGCTGCCGGGAAGGGTCGTCTGCGCCGTGATGTATTCGGCGGTCGAGGCCGGATCCATCACCTTGTTGAGGCCGGCCAGAATGAACAGCAGCGCGATACAGATGCGCCCGGCGATCGCCGCAATGGTAGCCATGAAATCTCTCCCCGTTTGGTCGGGGACGGATCATGGCACCGCGCTCAACCTTTCTCCAACTGGAAAGTGAGCGCGGCGTGGTCGCGCAGGCGCTCGACGAGCGCTTCGCCCAAGAAACTGCCCGGCGTGCCGACTCCACCAGGCTCGTCGCATTCCAGCAAGGCCATGCCGGTTTCGCCCAGCATCCGGCTGGTCGATCCGTAACCCGGATCGTAACGGCCCTTGACCGCGTAATGCATCCGCTTCCCATCGGGCCATTCTCCCACGAAGACGAGATCGTAATGGCCGTTCTCGCGTTCTTCGGCACTCGGGCCCTCGCCGGGTTTGGGCGGCTTCGCGCCGAAGGGGTTCTTGAGCATTTTGGTCACCGCATCGGAGGCGGCCTTGCCTGCCTCGCCGGGGCTGGTCAGCATCATCTCATCGTAACGGAAGTCTTTTCCGTAGGGATGGCCGCGCAGGTAATTGGTGCGGTGGACGTTCTTCGTATTGATCGAGGCCATGATGAAAGGGGCGGCCCATTTGCCCAGCTCGTCCTCGTAATGCGGGATCAAGCCGTTGGGCTGGTCCGGCCCTTCGAAACCGGGCGTCAGCGCGAAGGGATCGTTGAGGATCTTGATCAGGGATGGCTTCTTCGCCGCCGCCTTCATGGTCGCACCGAGGCTGGCGGCGGTCCCGCCCGAAAACGTCCCCTGCATCGCGCGCACCCGGCCCTTCACACGCGGAGCGGGACTGCCGTTCTGCGTCTTGCCTTCCTTCTGGAGCATCAGCACGCCCAGATCGAAGGGGATGGAATCGAACCCGCTCGAAAAGCAGATGCGCGCGCCGGTCTTCTTGGCGGCTTCGTGATGGAGCGCGATCTGTTCGTGCATCCAGGCCGGTTCGCCGCAAAGATCGGCATAATCGGTGCCCGCTTTGACGCAGGCGGCGACGAGGGCATCGCCGTAGAGCTGATAGGGACCGACCGTGGAGAGCACCACGCTCGTGCGCTCGCACATCGCATCGAGCGAGGCGGTGTCCTCCGCATCGGCGACAATCAGAGGGGTGGAGGACGGCGCACCGATCTCGTCGCGCACCCGCTCGAGCTTGCCTGGGTCGCGGCCCGCCATCGCCCATTTCGGAGCATCGGCGGCGCTCCCATATTCGCGGACGAAATGTTCGGCGACGAGGCGGCCCGTGTAACCGGTCGCCCCATAGACCACGATATCGAATTCGCGTGCGGATTTGCTCATCATCGTTCTCCCTGTAGCGCCTGAATGCGCGCGGGGAGCTTTCGAGTCAAAGCCTCGGCAACGTCACCCCGCGCTGGCCCATATATTTGCCCGCCCGGTCGCTGTAAGTGACTTCAGGCCGTTCGTTGCCCTGCAGGAACAGGAACTGGCACGCGCCTTCATTGGCGTAGATCTTCGCAGGCAGCGGCGTGGTGTTCGAAAATTCGAGCGTCACATGCCCTTCCCAGCCCGGCTCCAGCGGGGTGACGTTCACGATGATCCCACAACGCGCATAGGTGCTCTTGCCGAGGCAGATGACCAGCACGTCTTCGGGCACGCGGAAATATTCGACCGTGCGGGCGAGCGCAAAGCTGTTGGGCGGGATCACGCAGACATCGGTTTCGCGATCGACGAAGCTGTTGGCGGCGAAATCCTTGGGATCGACCACCGCGCTGTCGACATTGGTGAAGATCTTGAACTCTGGCGCGACCCGCGCATCGTAACCGAACGAGCTGAGCCCGTAGGAAATGCAGCCGTCGCGCCGCTGCGCTTCGACGAAGGGCTCGATCATGCCCTCGTTCAGCGCCTTGTCGCGGATCCATTTGTCGGAGAGAATCGCCATTGGAATGTGATCGCCGATGGCGGACCGGCGGGCAAGCGTTGCCGCGCATTTACCCTCAGTCGATCTGGGTGGCACCCAATTGCGGGTTCATCGCAGTGATGTGATTGAGCCAGGCCTTGGGACGCCGCAGCATCTTTTCGGGATAGTCCACCTTCACGCCGACCATCTGCGCGATCGTGCCGACGAAGTGGATGCAGTTGCGCGTGTCGAGATCGTAATACTTGCCCGGCGCGTGGCGCCAGCGGAAGACCTCGCGCCGGATGTCGTGATATTTGGCATCGTCCACCGTCACAGTGAAATGGCGATTGGTGGAGCGGACGTATTTGTCCTTCTCGGTCATCACGATGTGTTTGACCGGCCCGGCGAGCACGGCGGGCCCAGCGCTCTTGGCGGAGAAGCCGTAATTCTCCTTTACCGGGGTGCCGTCATCCAGCGTCCCTTCCATCGAGATGAAGGTGTGGGGATAGCGCCCGAACAGCACCGACCCGTCGAAGCTGTGGAAGGTCACCCGCACCTCGGCTTGCGCGGCGGCGGCCCAGAAAAGGGCGGTCAGGGCGAGAACGAACTGGGTCAGGATACGCATGATGCGCGTCCTAACCCGTTCGTGTTTGAACCTTCAATGAAAAGGCGCGTCAGAGCGATGCGAGCAGCGTTGCATTGCCGCCCGCCGCCGTGGTGTCGATGCAGACCACGCGCTCGGTCGCAAAGCGCGCGACGTAATGCGGGCCGCCCGCCTTGGGGCCACTGCCCGACATGCCCTCGCCGCCGAAGGGCTGGCTTTCGACGACCGCGCCGATCTGGTTGCGGTTGACGTAAAAATTGCCGACCCGCGCCCTCGCCTCGACGAATTCGCGCGTCGCTTCCAACCGGCTATGGAGCCCCATCGTGAGGCCGTAGCCGGTCGAATTGATATCTTCGACCACCTGGCCCAGCTGATCGGCGCGATAGCGCACGACGTGCAGGATCGGCCCGAAATTCTCGCGCTTCAAATCGAGGATCGAATCCATCTCGATGATCGTCGGCGCGAAGAAGCATCCGGCGGCCAGCCCCTTGTTGAGCTTGCGCCGCCAGACCTGCCGCCCGTTCTTCTTGCGCCGGGCGACGTGCCGTTCGAGCGCGGCCTTGGCGTCGGGATCGATCACCGGGCCGACATCGGTGGCGAGATCCTGCGGATCGCCGATCGTCAGCGCTTCGAAGGCGCCGCGGATCATCGTCAGCATCTCGTCAGCGACGTCTTCCTGGATGTAGAGCGTGCGCAGGGCCGAACAGCGCTGGCCTGCGCTCTGGAAGGCGCTGGCAACGACGTCGCGCGTGACCTGCTCGGGCAGGGCCGTCGAATCGATGATCATCGCGTTCTGGCCGCCGGTCTCTGCGATCAGTGTGGCGATCGGCCCCTCGCGCGCAGCGAGACCGCGATTGATCGCCTGGGCGGTGGCGGTCGATCCGGTGAAGGCTACGCCGGCAAGGCGCGGGTCGGACGTAATCATCTCACCGACCTCGCCAGCGCCGGGCAGCAATTGGAACACTTCGGGCGGAATCCCCGCCTCGTGGCACAGCCTAACCGCGAAGGCGGCGATCAGCGGCGTCTGTGGGGCGGGCTTGGCTACAACAGTGTTGCCTGCTGCGAGAGCCGCGGCGGCAGGGCCGATGAAAATCGCCAGCGGAAAATTCCACGGGCTGATCGTGGCGAAGACGCCGCGCCCGGCCATGGTCAGCCGGTTCTCTTCGCCCGTCGGGCCCGGCAGCATGATCGGCTCGGCGAATTGGCGCCGCGCCTCGAGCGCGTAATAGCGCAGGAAATCGACCGCTTCGCGCAGTTCGAGCACCGCGTCGGGCAGGGTCTTACCCGCCTCGCGCTGGCACAGCGAGAGGAATTCGTCAGTGTGCTCCTCGAACAGATCCGCCGCCTCTTCCAGCAAGAGCGCACGGCGCTCGCCCCCGAAAGCGTTCCAGCGCGGCTGGATCTCGAGCGCGCGGGTGATCGCATCCTCGACCTCGTGCGGCAGCGCATCGCGCCGCGTGCCGACTTCGTCGTTCAGATCGTGCGGCTTGTCGATCGGGGCGATCTCGCCCTCTTCGTCGCTCATGAAAGTGGGCTGGGCGTGCCAGTGCTTCTCTTCGAGCGCTTCCAGACGCTCCAAGAGCGGTTCGCGCACCAGCGGATCGGCGAGGTCGATCCCGGCGCTGTTCACGCGGTTGGGGAAGATATCCTTCGGCAGCGGGATGTCGGGATTGCGGCGCGGCGCCATCGCCGCCAGCTCAGCGACCGGATCGGTGGCGAGATCCTCGGCAGGGACATCGACGTCCGCCATGCGATTGACGAAGCTGGAATTGGCCCCGTTTTCGAGCAGGCGCCGCACCAGATAGGCGAGCAGATCCTTGTGGCTGCCGACCGGCGCATAGATCCGCACCGGGGTGCGCGCATTGCCCTCTTCCTGGGCGAGAGCGCCGTAGATGTCCTCGCCCATGCCGTGCAGGCGCTGAAACTCGAATTTGGGCGTATCCTGCCCGCTCGACGCTGCGCGCCCTTCACGCTCGGCCAGCGATTTGATCGCACCGACCGTGTAGGCGTTGTGCGTGGCGAAGGCGGGATAGACCAGATCGCCCGCCGCCAGCAGCCGTTCGGCACAGGCGAGATAGGACACGTCGGTCGCGATCTTGCGCGTGAAGACAGGGAAATCCTTGTATCCGCCCACCTGGCTCAATTTGACTTCGGTATCCCAATACGCGCCCTTCACCAGCCGCACGAACAGCTTGCGCCCATGGCGCCGTGCCAGCTTGGCGGTCCAGTCGCACAGCGGAACGCCGCGCTTCTGATAGGCCTGGATGGCGAGGCCGAAACCGGTCCAGCCGCCCGCCTTGCCGTTCGCGAACAGGCTGTCATCGGCCACCAGCGCTTCGAACACGTCGAGCGAGAGGTCGAGCCGTTCGGCTTCTTCCGCATCGATGGTGAAATGCATGTCGGCATCGCGCGCCCGGCTCGCCAGAGCGTGGACGATCGGCACGAGCGCAGCGACGGCGGCATCGCCATGCATGAAGTCATATTTGGGATAGAGCGCGGACAGCTTGACCGAGATGCCCGGCGATGTGGTCAGCCCCGATGCAGTTTCGCGCGAGAGGCGATCGATCGCCTGTTCGTAGGATACGCGATAGCGTTCGGCATCGTCGAAGGTCATCGCCGCTTCGCCCAGCATGTCGAAACTGTGCGTGAGGCCGCGCGCGCGCTCGGGCTGGGCGCGCTTCAGCGCTTCGTCGATGGTGCGGCCAAACACGAACTGGCCGCCGAGGATGCGCATCGCCTGAAGCGTGGCCTTGCGGATCACCGGTTCGCCGAGGCGATTGACAGCCGCCTTCAGAGTGCGGCGCATGCCCTTCTGGCTTTCCAGCGGACGCTCCAGCACTTCGCCCGTCAGCATAAGCGAGAAGGTGGCGGCGTTGACGAAGGTGCTGCTGCTTTCGCCGAGATGTTCGCGCCAGTCGATATCGCCGATCTTGTCGCGGATCAGAGCATCGGCGGTCTGCGCATCGGGCACGCGTAACAACGCCTCGGCGAGACACATCAGCGCGATGCCTTCTTCCGTAGCGAGGCCGAATTGCTGCAGGAAGGCGTCGATCCCGCTCGCCTTGCGCTTGCGCGCGCCTTCCACCAGCCGGACCGCCAGAGCGTGCGAATTTTCATGCGCCTGGCTGACGGCGCGCGCTTGGTCGAGACGCTCCGCGATGCAGGCTTCTTCCTCCATCCGGTAGGCCTGTCGCAACACCGTCCTGTCGAGCGGATCGGAAGCGATCGCGCGCGTGGTGGCGCGGCTGGACGAGGCGGGCATGTGCTGAGAATGGACGTTCATGCGTGAGCATGTGGACCCCATGAGGGTCGCAATCAAGCGAAGTCGACTCCCTATCGAGGGTCTTGGGCCTGCGCGGCGAACCACGCGTCGATCCGCGATGCCGCAGCGTCCGGCACATGCAGGCCGAGCTTGCTGCGCCGCCAGAGCACGTCTTCGGCGGTGCGGGCAAACTCCTCGCTGGCAAGATAGCGCAGCTCCGCTTCGTAAAGATCGCCGCCGAAATGTTCGCCCATCCGGTCCATCCCGTCCGCCGTTCCGATCACGCGGTCGATCCGCGTGCCGTAGGCCCGGACCAGACGGCGCAGGAGCTTGGGCGGCAGCCAGGAATGGCGTTCGCCCGTGCGCTTCAGAAACTCCTCGAAATCCGCCATGTCGCCGCCCGGCAGCGGCGCATCTTTCGTCCACGCATCGCGCATCGGCAGATGGCCGGACAGTTTTTCGAGCGCGTGTTCGGCGAGCTTGCGGAACGTGGTGATCTTGCCGCCATAGATCGACAGGATCGGCGCGGCGTCCTCTTCGGCGTCCAGTTCGAACACGTAATCGCGCGTAACGGTCGAATCGCTGTCGGCGTGATCGTCGTAGAGAGGGCGCACACCCGAATAGGTCGAGACAATATCTTCTTCCGCGATGGACGTGCGGAAATATCCGCCCACCGCTTCGCGCAGATAGGCGCGTTCTTCCTTCGATATGGCGACCGTGCCGGGATCGTCGTCGAACGCTTCGTCCGTCGTCCCTATCAGCGTATAATCATGCTCGTAGGGGATCGCGAACACGATCCGCCCGTCCTCTTGCTGGAAGATATAGGCATGGGCGCCCTTATAGAGGCGCGGCACGATGATGTGGCTGCCCTTGACCAGCCGCAAGCGCGCGGGCGTCCCCCTGCCCAACGCCAGCCCTGCGATCCCGTCAACCCACGGCCCTGCGGCGTTGACCACCGCACGCGCTTCGACGACCCGCTCCTGCGCGTCCGGCTCACGCAGGGCGGCGATCCAGCCATCGGCAGTGCGTTCCAGCCCGATGCATTCGGTGCGGGTCAGGATCTCCGCGCCCAGTTCGCGCGCATCCATCGCCGCGAGCACGGCCATCCGCGAATCCTCGACCCAGCAGTCCGAATATTCGAAGCCGTGGGTCAGACGGTCCTTGAGGATCGCGCGATGCGGCGCTTTTCGCAGGCTCACCGAGCGGCTGCCCGGCAGCGTGCGTCGCCCGCCGATCCGGTCGTAGAGGAACAGGCCCAGCCGCAGCATCCAGCGCGGGCGCAAATTTTTATCGTGCGGCAGGACGAAGCGAAGCGGCCACACGATATGCGGCGCGGCCTTCAACAGCACTTCGCGTTCGCGCAAAGCTTCGGCGACGAGGCGGAATTCGTAGGTCTCGAGATAGCGCAGGCCGCCATGCACCAGCTTGGTGCTGGCGGACGAGGTATGGGCGGCGAGATCGTCCTTCTCGCACAATGTCACCTTCAGCCCGCGCCCGGCGGCGTCGCGGGCAATCCCCGCGCCGTTGATCCCGCCACCGATGACAAGCAGATCGCGCAAATCAGTTCTCCGACCCGTTCAGCACTCGCCCCGCCACCGCGTCGAGCTTGGTCATCAGCGTAGCATCGCGCTGCTCGGGCGCAGTGATGATCGCGTATTCGAGCGCGGTGTCGATCGGCGATGGCTCGCGTCGATCGGGCAGGAGGGCACACAGTTTCTCGATCGCCTTCCTCGCTATCTCGCCATTGGCGTGCATGGTTTCGAGGATGTCGGAGACGTCGACGGCGGCTTCCTTGTCGCGCCAGCTGTCGTAATCGGTGACCATGGCCATTAGGGCATAGGGCAGCTCCGCCTCACGGGCGAGCTTGGCTTCGGGCATGCCGGTCATGCCGATCACCTCGGCCCCCCAGCTGCGATAGAGCTTGCTTTCGGCGCGAGTCGAAAATTGCGGGCCTTCCATCGCCAGATATGTCGCGCCGCGCTGCACCGTGCCGCCCGCGCGTTCCACTGCGTCGGCGGCGAAGCCGGACAGGCGTGGGCAGACCGGATCGCCCATCGAGACATGCGCGACCAGGCCGCTGTCGAAAAAGGTCGAAGGGCGGCCCTGCGTGCGGTCGATGAACTGGTCGACCGCCGCGAAATGGCCGGGCGCGAGCGACTCCGACAGCGAACCGACAGCCGAGATCGCCAGCAGATCGGTGCAGCCCGCGCGCTTCATCGCGTCCACATTGGCGCGCGCGTTGAGCTGTCCGGGCAATATGCGGTGTCCGCGCCCGTGGCGGGGCAGGAAGCGCACTTTCACGCCCGCGATCCGCCCGCACAGGATCGCGTCGGACGGCTCACCGAAAGACGACTTCACGTCGATCCACTGCTCGTCTTCGAGCGAATCCACGGCATAGAGCCCCGATCCGCCGATGATGCCGATGACCCATTCCTCGCTCATCGCGCTGCGTTTCCTTTACGGGTTTCGATCAGATCGTCGACGATTGCCGGATCGGCCAGCGTCGACGTGTCGCCGAGCGAGCCGTATTCCTGCTCCGCGATCTTCCTCAGGATGCGCCGCATGATCTTGCCGCTGCGCGTCTTGGGCAGAGCGGGGGTGAAATGGAGATGGTCTGGCGTGGCGATCGGGCCGATTTCCTGGCGTACCCATTGGCGCAGTTCCGCGTCGAGATCGTCGTCCGGCTCCTCGCCCGCGTTCAGAGTGACGTAGCAATAGATGCCCTGCCCCTTGATGTCGTGCGGGTAGCCGACGACGGCGGCCTCGGACACTTTGGGATGCAGCACCAGCGCGCTCTCGACCTCAGCAGTGCCCATGCGGTGGCCCGAGACGTTGATGACGTCGTCCACCCGCCCCGTGATCCAGTAATATCCGTCCGCGTCGCGGCGGCACCCGTCCCCGGTGAAATATTTGCCCGGATAGGTGCTGAAATAGGTCTGCACGAAACGGTCGTGATCGCCGTAGACGGTGCGCGCCTGGCCGGGCCAGCTCTTCGCGATGCAGAGATTCCCCTCGGCTTTGCCTGCCAACACCGCGCCGTCATTCTCGACCAATTGCGGTACGATCCCGAAGAAGGGTTTGCCCGCACTGCCCGGCTTCATGTCGTGCGCGCCGGGAAGCGTGGTGATCATGATTCCGCCCGTTTCCGTTTGCCACCAGGTGTCCACGATGGGCGCCTCGCCCCTGCCGACATTCTGGTGATACCAGCGCCAAGCTTCGGGATTGATTGGCTCGCCCACGCTGCCGAGCAGGCGGAGGCTGGAGAGGTCGTGCTTCTCCACATGGCCTGTGCCCTCGCGCATCAACGCGCGGATCGCGGTGGGGGCGGTGTAGAAGATATTGACCCGATGCTTGGCGCACACCGCCCAGAAGCGGTCGTGGTCGGGGTAGTTCGGCACGCCTTCGAACATCAGCGCGGTCGCCCGGTTCAGGAGCGGGCCGTAGACGATGTAGCTGTGCCCGGTGACCCAGCCGATATCGGCGGTGCACCAATAGACCTCGCCGGGGCGGTAATCGAAGACGTGGCGAAACGTCGTCTCGGTCCACACGGCATAGCCGCCGGTGGTGTGGAGCAAGCCCTTGGGTTTGCCGGTGGATCCGCTGGTATAGAGGATGAAAAGCGGATCCTCTGCCTTCATCGGCTCGCAGGGGCATGTGTCGGAAACGCCGTCCGACAATTCGTGATACCAGTGGTCGCGGCCCTCGACCATCGCGATGTCGCCGCCGGTATGGCGCAGCACCAGCACGGCCTTCACCGACACCTTTTCGAGCGCCGCATCGACATTCGCCTTCAACGGGATCCGCTTGCCGCCGCGCAGGCCTTCATCGGCGGTGACGATCCAGTCGCTGCGGCAATCGTCTACCCGGCCCGCGATCGCTTCCGGCGAGAAGCCGCCGAAGATCACCGAATGCACGGCCCCGATCCGCGCGCAGGCGAGCATGGCGAAAGCGCCTTCGGGCACCATCGGCATGTAGATGGTGACGCGGTCGCCCTTCTGGACGCCCATCTTTTTGAACGTGTTGGCCATCCGCACGACTTCGCGCTGCAGATCGGCATAAGTGATCCGGCGCACCTCGCCAGCGGGATCGTCGGGCTCGAAGATCAGCGCGATCGCGTCGCCATGCCCGTTTTCGACATGGCGATCGACGGCATTGTGGCAGATGTTGAGCGTCCCGTCGGAAAACCATTTTATGTCCACCGGATCGAACGACCAGTCCGCGACGGTGCGTGGTTTATCGATCCAGTCCAGCCGCTCGGCCTGATCGGCCCAGAAACCGTCCGCATCCTCGATGCTGCGCGCATAGAGCGCTTCGTAATCCTGCGCCGAGCATCGCGCATCTTCCGTCGCTGTCCGGGGCCGCTTCACCCATTCCGCCTGATCCGCCATTCATCGTTCCTCTCGCCCGGTTTTGCGTACCTCGCCTGCGAACCGCAATCCGATGATCGGGTCAAGCACTGGATAAATCGCCGATGCGGCTTTGCCTTGTCCGCGCAGGCCTCTATCCCGATTCGCGTGAGGGCGCAGATCGAAATCGGCAGGCAGGCGGGCGGGCAAACCGTCCCCGTGGACGTGGAGGAACTCCTCGCCACGCGCCTGCTCGTCCAGGGCAATTCCGGCTCGGGCAAATCGCACCTCCTGCGCCGCCTGCTCGAACAGAGCGCAGGGCTGGTCCAACAGGTGGTGATCGACCCGGAAGGCGATTTCACCAGCTTGGCGGACGAATTCGGCCATATCGTGATCGATGGCGGCGCGCACACTTCGCGCGAGATCGAGACGCTTGCCGCGCGCATCCGCCAGCATCGCGCCTCCGTGGTGCTGGCGCTGGACGAGCTGGAGGTCGAACAGCAGATCCGCTGCGCCGCCCTGTTCCTGACCGCTTTGTTCGATGCCCCGCGCGAACACTGGTATCCCGCGCTCGTGGTGGTGGACGAAGCGCAGATGTTCGCGCCCGCCGCCGCCGGCGAGATGGCGGAAGATACACGGCGGATGACCCTGTCCGCCATGACGAACCTGATGTGCCGGGGCAGGAAGCGCGGCCTCGCCGGGATCGTCGCGACGCAGCGGCTGGCGAAGCTCGCCAAGAACGTCGCCGCCGAAGCGTCCAATTTCCTGATGGGGCGCACCTTCCTCGATATCGACATGCAGCGCGCCGCCGACCTTCTCGGCATGGACCGCAGGCAGGCCGAACGTATCCGCGATCTGCAACGCGGCCATTTCCTCGGCCTCGGCCCGGCGATCAGCCGCAGCCCGGTCGCGGTCGAGATCGGATCGGTGAAGACGGGCAGCAAGAATGCGTCGGAAGGGCTGATGCCGCTGCCCGATTCGAGCGATGGCGAATTGGAAGCACTGCTCCACACCGATCTTGCCCAGGCTGCCGCCGAACCCGCGCCGCCTCAGCGCCCTGCACCCGCGCCCCGGCCCTCGGCCGAGATCGAGCAGGCGATCGTGGCGAGCACCGCCGTGGAGCGACCGGCACCCGGCGATGACGAGGCGCTGGATGCCGCCTCGGCAACTCCGGCCCCTTCGCCGGAAGACGCCGACGAAGGGCTCGAGCGGATCGTGCGCGAACTGGCGATGGAGGATGGCGCGACCTTCCAGTCCACCACGGCGCTGTTCCGCAATTTCGCGGTCCGCTGCCGCCAGGCGGGCGTGCCCAGCGCGCATATCGACATGATGCAGTTCCGCCGCCTGTTCGCCTATGCCAGCACCGGGCTCGACAGGCTGGAGTCGGGCAAGCGCGAGAGGATCGAGGAATTGGCGCAGGCCGTGCCCGAAGACGTGCTGGCGCCTTATCTGACGCTGGCCGTCAATGCGGCATTGGGCCGCACCTCGCCCGACGAGGACGAGCTGGCGCGCGCCTATGGCAGTTCCTCGCCTAGCCGCATCCGCCGTTTGCTCGACCATCTCGAACGCCAGGGCCTGATCGTGGTGCGCGAAGATTTCGGCGGCGAACGCACCGTGACGGTGGCAGGGCTCGAAACCGCCTGAGCGTGACAAACGAAATGGCCGGAAGCGCGAACGCTCCCGGCCATCCGTTTCTTTGCCCGGCTGCCTTACTGGCAAGCCTTTACTGACAGGCGAGACATTCCTCGTAATCGGTCTGCTCGCCCGCGCCCGCCGTCAGCTCGTATTTGGCGGCGTCGGCAGTGTTGTCGGTCTCGACTCCGCCTGCAAAGCCCGCGCGCTGCACGCTCTTGGAGCGCAGGTAATAGAGCGACTTGATGCCCTTCTCCCACGCCTGGAAGTGCAGCATCATCAGGTCCCACTTGTCGACATCGGCGGGGATGAACAGGTTCAGCGACTGCGCCTGATCGATGAAGGGCGCACGGTCGGCGGCGAATTCCAGCAGCCAGCGCTGATCGATCTCGAAGCTGGTCTTGTAGGTCGCCTTCTCTTCCGCGCTCAGGAAGTCGAGATGCTGAACCGATCCGCCCTTTTCGAGGATCGAATTCCACACATTGGTGGAATCCTTCGACTTCTCGCGCAGCAGCTTTTCGAGATACGGGTTCTTGACCACGAAGCTGCCCGACAGGGTCTTGTGCGTGTAGATATTGGCCGGGATCGGCTCGATGCAGGCGCTGGTGCCGCCGCAGATGATCGAGATCGACGCGGTCGGTGCGATCGCCATCTTGCAGCTGAAGCGCTCCATCGCGCCCATTTCTTCCGCGTCCGGGCAGGGGCCGCGTTCCTTGGCGAGGACCATGCTGGCCTCTTCCGCCTTGGCGCTGACATGCTTGAACATCTTCAGGTTCCAGACCTTGGCCATCGGGCTTTCGAAGCCGATGCCCTTCTGCTGGAGGAAGGAGTGGTAGCCCATGACGCCGAGGCCCACGCTGCGTTCGCGGCTGGCGGAGTATTTGGCGCGCGCCATCTCGTCCGGCGCGCGGTCGATATAGTCCTGAAGCACGTTGTCGAGGAAGCGCATCACATCCTCGATGAACTGCTTGTCGCTATTCCACTCGTCCCATTTTTCGAGGTTGAGCGAGGACAGGCAGCAGACCGCGGTGCGATCGTTGCCGAGATGATCGCGGCCCGTCGGCAGCGTGATTTCCGAACACAGGTTCGAGGTCGAGACCTTGAGGCCGAGATCGCGGTGATGCTTGGGCATCATCCGGTTCACCGTGTCGGAAAAGACGATATAGGGCTCACCCGTCGCGAGGCGGGTTTCGACCAGCTTCTGGAACAGCGAGCGCGCATCCACGGTCTTGCGGACCGATCCGTCCTTGGGGCTGACGAGATCGAAGGATTCGCCCGCGCGGACGGCTTCCATGAATTCGTCGGTCAGCAGCACGCCGTGATGCAGGTTCAAGGCCTTGCGATTGAAATCGCCCGAGGGTTTGCGGATTTCGAGGAATTCCTCGATCTCGGGATGCGACACGTCGAGATAGCAGGCCGCCGAGCCGCGCCGCAGCGAGCCCTGCGAAATCGCGAGCGTGAGCGAATCCATCACGCGGACGAAGGGGATGATGCCGCTGGTCTTGCCGTTGAGGCCCACCGGCTCGCCGATGCCGCGCACCTGGCCCCAATAAGTGCCGATGCCGCCGCCGCGCGAAGCCAGCCAGACATTCTCGTTCCAGGTGCCGACGATGCCTTCCAGGCTGTCTTCGACACTGTTGAGATAGCACGAGATCGGCAGACCGCGATTGGTGCCGCCGTTCGACAGCACGGGCGTTGCGGGCATGAACCACAGGCGCGAGATGTAATCGTAAAGGCGCTGGGCGTGGTCCTGATCGTCGGCATAGGCATCGGCCACGCGGGCGAACAGGTCCTGAAATTCCTCGCCGGGCAGCAGATAGCGATCGATCAGCGTTTCCTTGCCGAATTCGGTCAGCAAGGCATCCCGGCTGCTGTCGGTGACGACTTGGAAGCGGCGATCGTTGATCTTCTTCGAATCGTCGACCGGTTCGGCAGAGGCCTTGACGGCTTCCATCATCGCGCCGGCCAGCGCCGCGTCGGCTTTTTCCGAGATCGCCGCCGTGCCAACCAGTTCTTCGCTACCGCTGTCGGAAGCCTGCATATCAATTGCCTTTCCGGATGCGGGGCCGGGAGCTGGGGAAGGCGCGTCCGAGACCGTCGCCATATCGTCCTGCGTCGTGTCCAGTTCCATCGCGTCCTCGTTCCTGAAATCCATCGCTCGTCCTCGCCCTTCGTCTGGTGTCGCGTCCGATCGTGCATGAGCCGATGTTCCGCATGTGTTCGATTCGGCGAGCCGTACCCGCCTAGCAATATTCGGGGGCGGAAGGGGCATGAAACTTATCCCCTTTTTGCCCACAGGGCCCAATCGAGACCGAACGGAACCGGCGCCTGCCCCATATGGGTCCGGCGGTCGCAATCGCTAGGTCTAGTGGGTCCCCCCAGGTGCCCGACTACCAGATACTGAATCAGACCGGGTCTGGGCGCAAGAGGGTGAAGGGCGATTTAACGCTTGCGGAGCCTCTGGCGAGGCGGTGTGTCATCGCGCTGCAACGCCGCGACGCGTGGACCAAGCTGGACTCGGGCGAAGCGCAAGGGCGAAAATGAATCCGTGAAAAAATTTTTGCGGGCAAAAGGCCCTCTCGCGCGGTTGCGCAGCGATCGAATCCGCACCCGCAATTATCGAATCTAACCCGGCGCTGAAACGCTCGCGCGGGCATGCCCGCCGATCGCTCCTGCCAACTCGTCGACCAGTTCCAGCGGCAGGTCGTGGCCCCAGCCGGGCAGGGTACGGATCGTCGCATCGGGAATGCAGGCCGCGGTGTCGCGTCCGCCTTCGCACGGGACCAGCGGATCGTCCTCGCCATGCAAGACCAGCGTCGGCACGGCGATCCTGCGTACCATCTTTCGCCGATCCCCGTCCGCCAGGATCGCGGCGAGGTGACGCGTCCCGCCTTCGGGATAGAAGCTGCGGCGGATGCTCGCCTGGACGCGTTCGCGCAGCCGCTCTTCTTCTGCCGGGTAGGCCGGGCTGCCGATGGTGCGCGCCAGATGCATTCCATGCGCGACTAGAGCCGCTTCCTCGGTGCTGTCGGGCCGCTTGACCAGCGCCTGCAACGCTTCCTTGCGCGCAGCCGGGAGCTTGGGATTGCCGGTGGTTGAGAAAATCTGCGTGAAGCTGAGGCAGCGATCCGCATGGTTCGCCGCGACATGCTGCGCGATCATCCCGCCCATGCTCGCGCCAACGATATGTGCGCGGTCGATGTGGAGCGCATCGAGCAACCCGACCGCATCCTCGGCCATGTCGGCGAGCGTATAGGGGACTTTCGGCGTCAGCCCGATCTTCTTGAGCAGCGTCAGCTTGACCGGACCGGGCGCTTTGTCTCCCGTGAACTTCTGGCTGAACCCGACATCGCGATTGTCGTAACGGATCACGCGAAACCCCTGCGCCACCAGCGCCTCGACCAGCTCGTCCGGCCACAGCGTCAGCTGCGCGCCGAAGCCCATGATCAGCAGCATGGCCGGATCGGACGGATTGCCGTGATCCTCGTAATGGATCATGACGCCATTGGCTTTTGTTTCGGGCATGAGGCGCTCTCCTTCGATTCGGCGCTATGGCACCAGAACGGTGTCTTTGGCCACCGGATCGGTCTCCGGATAATCCAGCGTGAAATGCAGGCCCCGGCTTTCGTGTCGCTTCAAAGCGCTCTTCACGATCAGTTCGGCGGCCTGCAGCAGGTTGCGCAATTCGATGAGGTCGGTCGTCACCCGGAAGGCGCCGTAATAATCCTCCACCTCCTGCTTGAGCATGGCGATGCGGTTCTGTGCGCGTTCGAGGCGCTTGGTGGTGCGCACGATGCCGACATAGTTCCACATGAAGCGGCGGATTTCGGTCCAGTTCTGCTTGATGACCACCTCTTCGTCCGAATCGGTGACAAGCGTATCGTCCCATTCGCGGATCGCGGGCGGCTCCTCCAGCGTGTCCCACCGATCGAGGATGTCGCGCGCCGCCGCTTCGCCGAAGACGAAGCATTCGAGCAAGGAATTCGAGGCGAGGCGGTTCGCCCCGTGCAAGCCGCTTTCGGTACACTCGCCCGCCGCCCACAAGCCCGGCAGGTCGGTGCGCGCGTCGAGGTCCACCACCACACCGCCGCAGGTGTAATGCTGTGCGGGAACGACCGGGATCGGCTGCGTCGTAATGTCGATGCCGAGGCTGGAGAGCTTCTCGTCGATCGTGGGGAAATGCTCGCGCACGAACTCGGGCGGCATATGGCTGATGTCGAGATGGACATAGTCGAGCCCGAAGCGCTTGATCTCCGCATCGATCGCTCTCGCCACCACGTCGCGCGGGGCCAGCTCCATGCGTTCGGGATCGTAGAATTCCATGAAGCGCTTGCCCGTGCGCGGATTGATCAGTCGTCCGCCCTCGCCCCGCACGGCTTCGGTGATGAGGAAATTCTTGACCTCAAGATTATAGAGGCAGGTTGGGTGGAACTGCATCATCTCCATGTTGGAAACCCGCGCGCCTGCGCGCCAGGCCATCGCGATCCCGTCCCCCGTGGCCCCGCGCGGCGCGGTGGAGAACAGATAGCAGCGCCCCGCTCCGCCCGCCGCCAGCACGGTTGCCCGCGCGACGTGGCGCTCGACCCGGCCCGTCTCCTCGTTCAGCGCATAGGCGCCCCAGACGCGCCCGCCGCCGGAGAATTTCTCCGCATTGCGCCCGGTGATGAAATCGATGCAGCTACGGCCCGGCAACAGGGTGATGTTGGGATTGGCCTGCGCCGCGTTCAGAAGCGCTTCCTGCACCGCCCAGCCGGTCGCATCGTCGACATGGACGATCCGGCGGTGCGAATGGCCGCCTTCGCGCGTCAGATGCAGATGGTCGCTTTCGCGGTTGAAGGGCACGCCCAGCTCGCTCAACCGGTCGATACTGGCCGGCGCGCGTTCGATCACGAATTCCACCGTCTCGCGATCGTTCAACCCCGCGCCCGCGATCATGGTGTCGCGGACGTGATTGTCGAACGTGTCGCCCGCGTCGAGCACGGCGGCGATGCCCCCTTGCGCCCAGGCGGTCGACCCCCCGGTGAGCGAGCCCTTGGCCAGCACCACCACCTTGCGAGTTTCGGCCAGCGCGAGCGCGGCGGTCAGCCCGGCGGCGCCGGACCCGATGACGAGGATATCGTGATGGTGAGGATGAGCGGCCATTTCCGCGCTTGAACACGCAGCGCGCCGTTACGCAAGGCCTTGGGAGGCGAGAGGCACAGGACGCCCCTCGCTTCCGTCAGGTCAGAACAGCATCTCGAGATTGCGGCGTTCCGAACCCGCGAACTGCGCGGTGAAGGCCGCCATCAATTCGGCAATATCGGGCCGGTCGACTACCTGCTTTTGCTCAGGATTCAGTTCGAGCTTTCCTGCGGCGAGGACGCTTGCGGTCTGTTCGGTGATTGTGCCGCCCGGACCGCTGGAGATCGAGAACCGCGCGGGCGCCGCCTCGGGCGTCGATGCTGTCGGGGCAGTTGTTGGTGCAGAGAGCGGTGCGGCGGTGGGCTGCGCTGCGGGAGAAGCCGCAGAATAGGTCACCGGCTCGCTCGGCGGAGGGGCCGGCTGGTAGGTCACGCCCGGCTCGTTCGTCGGGGTCGATGCGCTGCCGCCGCTCGACGTATTCTGCGTATTCGTCGTGGTCTGTCCGCTGTCCGAGGACGATTGCAGCCCGGTGGCGGTGCCCGAACCGCTCGTCGCAGTCGGTTCGGAGGAGGGGGCCGGGGCCGGTGTGGGGACCGGGCTGGGCTTGGGTGCCAGGCCGATATTCGAAAGCAAAGTCATAGTAAGGCTATCCGGTTGGGGGGGGTGATGCGTCCCCTATGGACCGCGCTTCCTGCCGGTTTCCTCATCGAAACCGGATAATGCGGGCTTACGCAACACTACGCATTAATGCGTAATTTGCAAAAATATCAGACCGCCGCCGTTAACTGGACGAACACGTCTTCCAGATCCGCCTCGCGCGTGGTCACATCCTCGATCGCATAGCCATGGTGCTGGATCAGCGAGAGAATCTGGCCCGCCGTGGTCGCATCGCGATCGTAGGTCACGTCGAGGCGGCGCGGCTCCACCACCTCGGCCTTCACGAAAGCCTCTTCCATGATCGGTCCGGCCAGATCCATGTCGACCGAAACCGACACGATCTTCTCGCGCGCCATGCCGATCAGTTCGCGCGTGGGCTTGTTGGCGATCAGTTCGCCGTGATTGATGATCGCGATGCGATCGCACAATTGTTCGGCTTCTTCGAGATAATGGGTGGTCAGAACCACGGTGACGCCCTGCCCGTTCAGTTCGAGCACCAATTCCCACAATTGGCGGCGCAGTTCGACGTCGACGCCCGCGGTCGGCTCGTCCAGCACCAGGATCGGCGGGGAATGCACCATCGCCTTGGCGATCAGCAGCCGCCGCTTCATCCCGCCCGAAAGCGTGCGGGCATAGGCATCGCGCTTGTCCGACAGGCGCACCGCCTCCAGCAGCTCCTCGCTGCGCCGTTCCGCCTTGGGGATGCCGTAGAAGCCCGCCTGGTTCTCCAGCACTTCGAAAGGTGTGAAGAAGGGATCGAACACGATCTCCTGCGGGACGATCCCGATCGATCGCTTGGCATTCCGGCGCTGGCGATCGATGTCGAAGCCCCAGATTTCCGCGCTGCCATCGGTCTTGTCGACCAGCCCGGCGAGGATGTTGATCAGCGTGGACTTGCCCGCGCCATTGGGACCGAGCAGGCCGAAGATGCCGCCTTCGGGCACGTCGAAGCTGACGCCCTTCAAAGCCAGCTTGCCCCCGCCATCACTGTCTTTGGCGCTGTCCTTTGCACCATAGCGCTTCACGAGGTTATCGATGCGGATCGCCGGTTCGCTGGTGGGTTCTGGAGCCATGGCCCGCGCCTTACGGCGGATATCGCGGACACGCAAACCATCCGCTTGCGCGGGGCGGGCCGAGCATTTATCGCTCCTGCCATGAACACCGCCGAAAACGCCGCGCCCTATACCGCACCGCCCGAAATCGTGAAGGTCGAAACCCGGCGCGTGTGGTGCGATGGCGCCAGCGATATTCGCGGCGGCCCGAATTATCGCCCTGCAGCGCTGGGCCATCCCAAGGTCTATCTCGAAATCGACGAGCACGGCTATGTCGATTGCGGCTATTGCGACCGGCGCTTCGTGCTGGAAGGCGGCCCGGCGGACGGAGTGGACCCGGCGATGCTTCGCGATATCTCCGAAGGCGGCGATCCGGGCCACCGCTAAACACCGCGGGGGCGCGCCATACGAGGGGGTGGCGTGCTTTCGTCCCCCTATCGGTCGGGCCATGCAGTGCCTACATAGGTTGCATGACTCCAGCCACCGATCCGCATGCCCTGCTCTATCGCCAGATCGATCCCGACGGGGCGTTGCGCCTTACCGCCGATCTCCTCGCTCCGTGCGACGATGGCGAGCTCTATCTTCAATTCTCGGCCTCCGAGGCCTTCGCCTTCGATGACGGACGCCTGAAGACCGCCGATTACAGCCGCGATTCGGGTTTCGGCCTGCGCGGCGTATCGGGCGAGACGACCGGCTTCGCCCATGCCAACGAGATCAGCCACAAGGCCATCGCGCGGGCGGGCGAAACCCTGCAATTGCTCGATCCGGGCAAGCAGCCTGCGGTTCTTCCGCCAGAGCGGACCAACCGCCATCTCTACACCGATCTGTGCCCGCTCGATCTCGTGCCGTTCGCCGAAAAGGTGGCGCTGCTCGAGAAGATCGATGCAGTCGCCCGCGCGAAGGAACCGCGCGTCGCGCAGGTCAGCGCCAGCCTTTCGGCAAGCTGGAGCGTGGTCGATATCCTGCGGCCCGATGGCTTCACCGCGCGCGACATCCGCCCGCTGGTGCGCCTCAATATCGGCATCGTCGCCGAATCGAACGGTCGGCGCGAAAGCGGCAGCTTCGGAATGGGCGGGCGCTATCTCTACGACCGCCTGTTCGATGAAGGGCAGTGGATGCGCGGTATCGACAAGGCCGTGCGCCAGGCGCTCGTCAATCTGGACAGCGTGGCCGCCCCGGCGGGGGAGACCACCATACTGCTCGGCCCCGGCTGGCCCGGCGTGCTGCTGCACGAGGCGGTCGGCCACGGCCTCGAAGGCGATTTCAACCGCAAGGGCACCAGCGCCTTTTCGGGCCGGATCGGCGAGCGGGTGGCCGCCCCCGGCGTTACGGTAGTGGACGATGGCAGCATTGCGGAACGGCGCGGCTCGCTAAGTATCGACGACGAGGGCACACCCACGCGCGAGACCGTGCTGATCGAGGACGGTATCCTGAAGGGCTATATGCAGGACCGGCTGAACGCGCGCCTGATGGGCGTGGAGCCGACCGGAAACGGCCGCCGCCAGAGCTACGAACACGCGCCCATGCCGCGCATGACCAACACGTTCATGCGCAGCGGCGAGGACGATCCGGCCGAGCTGCTCTCCCGCGTCAGGGACGGCATCTACGCCACCAGCTTCGGGGGCGGACAGGTCGATATCGTCAGCGGCAAATTCGTGTTCGCCTGTACCGAGGCCTACAAGGTCGAGAACGGTAAGATCGTCGCCCCGATCAAGGGCGCGACGCTGATCGGCGACGGGCCCAGTGTGCTGACCCGCGTTTTGGGCATCGGCGACGACATGGCGCTCGACGAAGGGGTCGGCGTGTGCGGCAAGGGCGGGCAGAGCGTGCCGGCAGGCGTGGGCCAGCCGACGCTGCTGATCGACCGCCTGACGGTGGGCGGCACCGGTTGAAGCCTGCGCCCAATGGCATAGCGGATCGGAAACTCAGCCCGGGTTCAGGCATTTTGAGGTATACATCGCTTCCATAGGAGAACCGATCATGTCCCGCCTGTCCTCACTCGCCATCGCCGCTACCGCTGTAACCCTCGTCGCTTCCCCCGCTTCCGCCGAACGCAAATCGGGCGAAGAGAAGCTGGCCGAGATGATCGATGGCCGTGTCGCGGGCGAACCGCAGAGCTGCATCAACACCTTCCAGAGCCGCCCGCTGACCGTGATCGACGACACGGCGATCGTCTATCGCAGCGGCGACACGGTATATGTCAATCGCACCCGTGCGCCGGAAACGCTCGATGAGGACGATGTGCTGGTGATCCGCAAGTTCGGAACGGGCAGCCGCCTCTGCCGCCTCGACCAGATCACGACGCGCGACCGGCTGACCGGGTTTTACTCCGGCAATATCTTCCTGACCGACTTCGTCCCCTACGAGCGCGTCGAAGGCACGCGATAGACGATGACGGCAGCTGTACGGTCCTGGGCGCGAGAGCTGCTGCATATTTGGTTCGAACGGCTCGGCTCCAGCGATTGGTTCGGCGGCGGTGAGAAGGTCGACGATCTACTCGCACGCCGCTTCGAGCATGTGCTTCACGCGATGGGATCGCAGCCGGCATATGACTTTCTCGGCGATCGCGCACTGACCCGCGCCGCAATCCTGCTGTTCGATCAGGTGCCGCGCAATCTCTATCGCGACACGGCGCAGGCCTTCGCCTGGGACGATCTGGCGCTTTCCCTGACCCACGCCGCGCTTCGCCGGGGCTGGCTGACGGGCCTTTCGCGGTCCGAAAAGCAATTCCTGCTCATGCCCCTGATGCATAGCGAGGCGATCGCCGATCAGGAGTTGAGCCTGCGCCTGTTTGCGCGGCATGTCCCCGGATCGCTCGGCTTCGCAAAAGCGCATCACCGCATGATCGCACGCTTCGGCCGGTTTCCGCATCGCAACGAAGCGCTTGGACGGACAAGTACCGAGGCGGAAAAGCGCGCGGTGGCGGCAGGCTTCAGCTGGTAGCGCGCGTCGCGGCGTAGAATTCGCAATAGGCGTTGACCGGGCAGGCCGGACATTTCGGGGCGCGGGCCGTGCAGACGCGCTTGCCGAACTGGATCAGCCAGAAATGTCCGTCGCGCAGCGCCCATTCGGGCGTGCGCTCTTCCAATTGCTGCGCGGTCCGGTCCGCCGTCTTCGCATCGGTCAGTCCAATACGGTTGCAGACCCGATGCACATGCGTATCGACCGCGATCACGTCCTTTCCGAAGGTGAAGCTCATCACGATATCGGCGCATTTGCGCCCAATGCCGGGCAGGCTCATCAGCCCCTCGCGGCTGTCGGGCACCACGCCGCCATGCTCCGCCAGCAGAGCCTCGCAGAAGCGGCGGATCGAGCGGGTCTTGTTGTTGTAGAGCCCGCACGGCTTGATGGCGGCGGCGATGTCGCGGTCGTCCAGCTCCAGCATCGCCTTCGGCGTCGTCGCCAGCGCGAACAGGGCCTTGCTCGCCTTCGCCGTATTGCGGTCGAGCGACTGGGCAGACAGCATGCACGAAATGCAGGACCGGAACGCGTCGGGCTGGCCCTTGGGGCCCTTCGCGTCCGGTGTGCGCCCCGGCATTTCTTGCGAGAGAATGCGATAGACGCTTTCTACCGCTTCATCGTCCAGCATGGATCAGGCCGGGAGAGGATCGTTTACCTGTTCCAGGCTCGGATAGTCGGTATAGCCTTCGGCCCCGCCGCCATAGAAGGTGCTTTCATCCGGTTCGTTATAGGGCCCGTCCTGCGCGATGCGGACGGGCAGATCGGGATTGGCGAGGAACAGGCGCCCGAAGGCGACCGCATCGGCATGGCCCTTTTCGATCCGTTCGGCGGCTTCGGCAGGTTCGAAATTGCCATTCGCGATGAAGGTGCCGTCGAAGGCTTCGCGCATCGTCTTCAGGATTGCGTCGCCGATCTCATCCTTGCCCTCGCCGGTATGCGAGTTCGGACGGATGACGTGGAGATAGGCGAGCCCTTTTCCGGCCAGTGCCTTGGCGGCGGCGGGATAGGTTTCTTCCGGGTTGGCATCCTCGGTACCGCCCGGACCGCCCTGCGGCGACAGGCGCACGCCGACGCGATCGGCGGGCAGCTCCTCGCACACCGCCGCGACCACTTCGCGCATCAGGCGCAGGCGGTTGTCGAGGCTACCGCCATATTGGTCGTCGCGATTATTGGTTTCGGATCGGATGAACTGGTCGATCAAGTAATTGTTGGCGCAGTGGACCTCGACCCCGTCGAACCCGGCCTTCGCAGCGCAGCGGGCGGCGTGGCGGTAATCTTCGATGAGGCCGGGGATCTCGTCGGTGCGCAGGGCGCGCGCCTCTTCGAACGGCACTTGCGGCCCGTCTTCGTGGCGATCGCCCACGAAGGCTTCGCCCTCGGGCGTCCAGGCGCTGGCGGAGACGGGCTTGCCGCCATCGGGCTGAAACACCGAATGGCTGATCGCGCCGACATGCCATAACTGGCAGAAAATCCGTCCGCCCGCCTCGTGCACTGCGTCGGTCACGACCTTCCAGCTTTCGACCTGGCCATCGGTAAAGATGCCCGGTGTCCAGGCATAGCCCTGGCCCTGCTGGCTGATCTGCGTGGCTTCGCCCACGATCAGGCCTGCACCAGCACGCTGCGCGTAATAGAGCGCGTGGAGGCCGGTCGGTTCGTTGGTCTTCGCTTCGGAACGGCTGCGGGTGAGCGGCGCCATGACGATACGGTTGGGCGCTTCGAACGCACCGAATGTGACGGTGTCGAAAAGGGGGGCATTGCTGGGCATGGGAACTCCGATGACTGTTAGCCACCCAACGGCGGAGCCGGGCAGAGCGTTCCGGTGCTCAGGTCCGGGCCAGCCCCGTCGCGCAGAGCGAGCAGGCGGCGCAGGCCGCACAATCGGGCGCGCTGGGCCTGCACCATGTCTGGCCGAGCTTTTTCATCAGCAGGTGATGCTCGTCGAAATCCGCGCCCGACCACTCGTCCGGCATGGCAGGCATGATCGCATCGAAAGCGCGCGCGGTAGTCGCCTTGGGCGGGATGAGGCCCATGCGCTGGAGAATGCGGGTGTGGTGCGAATCGAGCACGATGGCGCGCCGGTCTAGCGTGCTGGCGTTCATGATCCCCGCCGCGATCTTGCGCCCGATGCCGGGCAAGCGTTCGAGCCAGTCCATCGCCTCGCCCGTTTCCATCTGCGCAAGATGCGACAGATCGACCGTCCCGCGCTGTTCGATCAGTGCGGTCAGACTGGCCTTCAGGCGCTCGGCCGCAATGTTGGGATAGGTCTGCGTCGAAAGCCCCGCCTGCAATTCCTGAACCGGCGCCTCGGCCACCGCCTCCCACGAACCGTAGCGGGTCAGCAGGCGGTCGGTCGCGGCATTCGAAACCGGCGACTTCGTGCGCGCGCCGATCACGCCCTGCACCAGCACCCATTCCGGCTCTCGCCACGCCGCCGCCGCTCGCTCGATCCGCCCGAAGCGCTGGATCAGGAGCGCCTGAAGACGGCGCAAGGTCTCGGTGCGGGGATCGGAAAAGAGCGAGTGCGGCAAATTTGCAAGCTCCGGTGGGATCGCTAGGGTCGGGTTTGAACGGTAACAACTCCGAACTTCATGAAAAGGGATCGACCATGCACGATACAAAGTCCGACCACGCGCCCGAGAATTCGAGCCGACGGAACTTCATGGGCACGGCCGCCCTCGGCACGGCGGCGATGGCGATGGCCGGATGCGCCAGCGCCTCGGCACAGCAGACCGTGGCAGCGGCAGCCGCGCCGATCGACACCAGCAATCTGACGCCGGATCAGGCGCTCGCCATTCTTCAGGAAGGCAATGCCGCTTTCCTGCGCGGCGAACAGCGCTCCGGCATCTCGAACGCGCAGCGGCGGCTCGAACTGGCGGAGGGCCAGTCGCCCTTCGCGGCCTATGTCACTTGTTCGGACAGCCGCGTGCCGCCCGAATTGCTGTTCGGGCGAGGACTGGGCGAACTCTTCATCATCCGCAATGCGGGCAACACGGTAGACACGGTCGCGCTCGGCAGCATCGAATATGCGGTCGGCGTGCTCGGCGTGCCCCTCGTCGTCGTGATGGGCCATGAAAGCTGCGGCGCAGTGAAGGCGGCGGTCGACGTGGTGAAGAACAATGCTACCTTCCCAGGCCAGATCGGGCGCATGATCGAACCGATCATCCCCGCCGTGCTCGCCTCGCGCGAGAACGGAACGATCGAGCTCGACAATGCGGTGCGCCAGAATGTGCGCCGCGTCGTTTCGCAATTGCGCAACCAGACCGATCCATTGATGCAGGAGCCGCTGGCGCAAGGACGATTGAAGGTCGTCGGCGCCTATTACGATCTCGACACCGGCGCGGTGGATTTCTTCGACCGCGGTTAAACGGTCGGACGCACGAGGCAGTTTCCGAACGGTTTCGCTGCGAAATGCCGGTCAGGCATTTACGCGGTACGACCGTTCGAAGACCGCCTCGCGCTCGGCCTTTTTTAGGCCCGCCGTCTCCTCGACGAAGCGGTTGCGATCCTCGCGCGTTTCGAACACCCAGACGCAGACGCTGTCGGGCCCGTGATAGATCGCTTTCAACTCGTCATCCACGGCGCACAATTCCTGCGGCATGGCGACGGGGATGCAGAGCGAGGTCGGAGGCGTTATTCCCACTCGATCGTGCCCGGCGGTTTCGACGTGTAGTCGTAGGTCACCCGGTTGATGCCCTTCACCTCGTTGACGATCCGCGTGGCGCATTGAGTCAGGAAGCTGGCGTCGAAGGGGTAGACGTCCGCCGTCATCCCGTCCGTGCTGGTCACGGCGCGCAGGGCGCAGACGCTGTCATAGGTGCGGTGGTCGCCCATCACGCCCACCGTCCTGACCGGGAGCAGCACGGCGAAAGCCTGCCAGATCGCATCGTAAAGCCCGGCCTTGCGAATCTCGTCGAGATAGATCGCATCCGCCTTCCGCAGGATGTCGCAGCGCTCCTTCGTCACTTCGCCGGGAATACGGATGGCGAGGCCGGGTCCGGGGAAGGGATGGCGACCGACGAAGATTTCGGGCAGGCCCAGCTCGCGCCCCAGTTCGCGAACCTCGTCCTTGAACAGTTCGCGCAAGGGCTCGACCAGCTTCATGTTCATCCGCTCGGGCAGGCCGCCGACATTGTGGTGGCTCTTGATCGTGACCGAGGGGCCGCCGGTGAAGCTGACGCTCTCGATCACGTCGGGATAGAGCGTGCCTTGGGCGAGGAAATCCGCCCCGCCGATCTTATTCGCTTCCTGCTCGAACAGGTCGATGAAGGCGCCGCCGATGAACTTGCGCTTCTTCTCCGGATCGGTCTGGCCCGCGAGGCCCGAGAGGAACATCTCTTCGGCGTCCACATGGACGAGCGGGATGTTGTAATGGTCGCGGAACAGGGTGACGACCTGCTCGGCCTCGTTCATCCGCATCAATCCGTGATCGACGAAGACGCAGGTCAGCTGGTCGCCGATCGCTTCGTGGATCAGCACGGCAGCGACGGCGGAATCGACACCGCCCGACAGGCCGCAAATGACCTTTCCATCGCCCACCTGCTCGCGGATTTCCGCGATCTTGGTGGCGCGGAATTCGGCCATGGACCAATCGCCGGCGAGGCCGCAGACATGGCGCGCAAAATTGGCGATCAGCTTCGCCCCATCAGGCGTGTGGACGACTTCGGGATGGAACTGGACGCCGTAATATTTGCGCGCCTCGTCTGCGATCACCGCGAAAGGCGCGCCATCGCTGGTGGCGACGATCTCGAACCCCTCGGCAAAGCGCGTGACCTTGTCGCCATGGCTCATCCAAACCTGATGGCGCTCGCCCTCCTCCCATAGACCGTCGAACAGCGCGCAGGGCTTGGTGACGGTAAGGAAAGCGCGGCCGAACTCGCCGCCTTCACCCGTTTCATGGCCGGGGCGGACTTCGCCGCCCAATTGGTGCGTCATGACCTGCTGGCCGTAACAGATGCCCAGGATCGGCAGGCCGCTGTCGAACAGGCACTGGGGCGCGCGCGGGCTTCCATCCTCGGGCACGCTGGCGGGCGATCCCGACAGGATGATGCCCTTGGGCTTCATGCGGGCAAACGCCTCTTCCGCCATGCTGAACGGCGCGATTTCGGAATAGACGCCCGCTTCGCGCACGCGGCGCGCGATCAGCTGCGTCACCTGGCTGCCGAAATCGACGATTAGGATGGAGTCGGGGAGATGCTCTGGGTCCATGGGCGAGCCGTTACCGCCAAGGTGCCGACCGGTCCAGAGAGAGGGCGCGCTCTTTCGCCGAAGCTTGCTTGCAAGAAATGCAACCGCATTTGGTGTTTTCTCACTTTCGTTCGCAGCGGTGCAACATTATTTCGCACTCCAGACGCCGATCCGGTCCTCCCATTGCGATCGGCTCCTGCAGGAAAACCCGCTTCAAGGTGCATTGCGCCGGCGGCATCCTGGTCCTCCCTTGCGGGGCAAGAACGGTCGGAGCCTCCTCTCCCCCTGATGCCCGACCGGTCTCGCAAGGCGCTAGGCAGCGAGTAGAGACGCGGCCGCCGAACCCTCTCCCCCCTACCCCATCGGTGCCGCGTCTCGAAAGCGCGTACGCCGCCTTGATATCTATTCGGGCAGGCCGCGGCGCTCGGCTTCGGCGCGCAGTTCGGTTTTCAAAAGCTTTCCGATATGGCTGCGCGGCATATCCTCGATGGCGTGCAATTGGGCGAGCCGCTGGGTCTTGCCGAGCCGGGCATTCACTGCGGCGAGGATCGTTTCCGTATCCCGCGCATCTGCGCCCAGCCGGACGAAGCCCACCGGTGTCTCGCCCCATTTGCGCGAAGGAACGCCAATGACTGCGGCTTCGGCGACGCCCGCTTCCTTCTCGAGCTCGGTTTCGAGATCGACGGGATAGATGTTGAACCCGCCCGAAATGATCATATCCTTCGCGCGGCCGACCAGCTCGACGAAACCGTCCGCATCGACGCGCCCGATATCCCCCATCCGCTGCCAGACCTCTCCGGTTTTCGGATCGGTCCAATAGCCTTCCTGCGTCTTTCCGGGCTGGTTCCTGTAACCGCTCATCATCGTGGCGCTGCGGCCCACCAGATTGCCTGCCGTACCCGGCGGCGCTTCGCGATCGTCGTCGTCCAGCACTTTCACTTCGCTGCCCGGCGCAGGGCGACCGACCGTATGCAGCTTGTCGGGAAATTCATGCGCGGGCAGCAGGCAGACGAGGCCGCCTTCGGTCATCGAATAGATCTCGATCAGCGCGCCGGGCATGCGCGCCAAAACCTCGCGCTTCAACTCGGCGGAGAAGGGCGCACTGGTGCAGTATTTCAGGCGCAGCGCAGACAGGTCGGCATCGTCCAGCCCCGGCGCGTCCATCAGCCGCTGATACTGGACCGGGACCAGCATGGTGACGGTGGTGCGATCCTGCTCCGCGTGGGCCAGCCACCGTCCGGCATCGAACTTGCCCACCACTCTCACCATTCCGCCCGCCAGCAGCGGGGCGAGGAAGGCGACCATGGTGGTGTTGGAATAGAGCGGCGTCGATGCGAGCGCGCGCACCTCCAGCCCGCTCGCGCAATAGGAATTGGCGGTGGAAGCGAACTGCGTCCAGCGCATGCCGTGCGAATGGACGATGCCCTTGGGCGTGCCGGTGGTGCCGCTCGAATAGATGATGTTGAAGGCGTCTTTCGGCTCGGGCGCGAAGGCAGGGGCGCGCGTTCCGGCGGGTGCCATCCACTCGTCCAACCCTTCGTCGAGGACGATGCGCGTCAGCCCGGCAAAGCTGTCTTCACCCAACTCGCTCAGCTTGGCGCGGTCGATGAAGATATGCGCCGCGCCCGAATCGCGCGCCATTTCCGCTAATTGTTCGGCGCTGGCACTGGTCGTCAGCGGCGCGGCGACGCCGCCAGCCCGCACTGCCGCGAGGAAGACCAGCGCGTAGGGTATGGAGGAAGCGCCGAGGATCGCCACCGCCTGGCCGCGCTCCAATCCCTCTTCGACGAGCCGCGCCGCGATCCGCTCGATCCGGTCGGCCATCTCGGCCCAACTCAGCGCGCCGGTCTCGTCCCGCAAAGCGATTTGCTCCGGCTGCGCCTCGGCCCAGGCGGCCAGCGTCGCGGAAAAATCGCCGAAGGGTTCGGCGAGGCGGTCGGCAGTGGCCGGAATCGAAGTGTCTCCCATGCGCGCACCCTACCCGCTGGGCACGCCATGTCGAGCGTTTCAGCCGCAAAGCAGCAGAGCGCAGGCGACAGTCCGGCTGCGCACGATCGCCATCAGCATTCGATGACGTTTACCGCCAGCCCGCCCTGGCTCGTTTCCTTGTACTTGGTCGACATGTCGAGCCCGGTCTGGCGCATGGTCTCGATCACCTGGTCGAGCGTGACGCAGCTTTCGGCGGCCGTACGATGAAGCGCCAGCCGCGCAGCATTGACCGCCTTGACCGCACCGATGGCATTGCGCTCGATGCAGGGCACTTGCACCAGCCCTGCAACCGGGTCGCATGTCAGGCCCAAATTGTGCTCCATCCCGATTTCCGCCGCACTGGCGACTTGCTCGGGATTGGCACCCCACAATGCCGCCAGCCCGCCCGCCGCCATCGAGCAGGCGACGCCGACTTCGCCCTGGCAGCCCATTTCGGCGCCCGAGATGCTGGCGCGCTGTTTGTAGAGCAGCCCGATCGCGCCGGCCGTCAACAGGAAGGTGCGGCGGCTTTCCTTGCAATCCTTCTCGTCGGCGGTCTTGCAGTAGAAGCGCATCACCGCCGGGATGATGCCCGCCGCCCCGTTGGTGGGCGCGGTGACGACGCGGCCTCCGGCGGCGTTCTCCTCGTTCACTGCCATGGCGTAGCAATTTAGCCAGTCGAACAGCGATTCGCGCTCGTTCGATTGCGGCTGGGCGGACAGTTTGTCCCACAGATCGGGCGCGCGGCGGCGCACCTTCAATCCGCCGGGCAGGATGCCGCGCTGGGACAGGCCGCGATCGATGCAGCCATCCATCGCCTCGGCCACCCGGTCGAGCCCCGCCATTGTCTCGTCGCGCGAACGCATCGCGTCTTCGTTGGCGAGGACGAGGTCGGCGATGGCGCAATCCTGTGCCGCGCACAGGCCGAGCAGCTCCGCCGCCGATCCGAAGGGGTGCGGCACGCTCGCGCCGGTACGCACGCGATCGTCCTTGGGCTTGCGCTGCAATTGCGCCGCGCTCGCCACGAAGCCGCCGCCGGTCGAATAATAGGTCCGCTCGAGCAGAACCGCGCCATCGGCATCGCCCGCGCTCAGCCGCATGCCGTTGGGATGGAGATCGGGGATGATATGCCCGGCCAGGTCGATATCGCGCGCTCTTTCAAACGCGATGGCTTGCTTGTTCCCCAGCGCGATCTGCCCGGTTTCGCGGATGGTTTTTAGCGTGGCAGCCGCCTCGTCGGGATCGGTGCGGTCGGGGCGGAAGCCCGCCAGGCCGAGGATGGTGGCATCCACCGTCCCGTGCCCCACGCCGGTCAGCGCCAGCGATCCCTGCAACTCCACCGCGACCCGCGCCGTCCGCTCCAGCAGACCCGCTTTTTCCAGCGCGCGCACGAAGCGCACCGCGATCCGCATCGGGCCGACCGTGTGCGAACTGGAGGGGCCGATGCCGATGCGAAAGATGTCGAGAATGGAAAGCATGCCGTAACGGCACGTGGCGCTGTCGGCGCGTCCGGTCAAGCGATCCGAAGGGTGAGCGGGCAAGATGGGGAAAAGCCCCCGTAAACTTTGTCAAAAGCCCTCTATGCGCCTATATGCTGGATATGGACGAGAACACCCCAGCGACGCCGGAAAACGGCGCATCCGAGACTCCCAATTCCGCGAAACGCAACGGCCAGTACGGCGCCGATTCGATCAAGGTCCTCAAGGGCCTCGACGCGGTGCGAAAGCGGCCGGGCATGTATATCGGCGATACCGACGATGGATCGGGCCTCCACCACATGGTGTTCGAAGTTTCGGACAATGCGATCGACGAAGCGCTGGCGGGCCATTGCGACCTCGTCCTGATCGAGCTGAACGCCGACGGGTCCGTATCGGTCGAGGATAACGGGCGCGGCATTCCGGTCGATCTCCACAAGGAAGAAGGCGTATCCGCCGCCGAGGTCATCATGACCCAGCTGCACGCGGGCGGCAAGTTCGAGAACACCAGCGACGACAATGCCTACAAGGTTTCGGGCGGCCTCCACGGCGTGGGCGTCTCGGTCGTCAACGCGCTGTCGGAATGGCTCGAACTCGTCATCTGGCGCGACGGCAAGGAGCACTGGATGCGCTTCGAACACGGCGACGCGGTCGAGAGCCTGCGGGTCGTGGGCGATGCGCCGCCGGTAGAATCGAACGGCGACGAGAACGGGCTGAAGAAGGGAACGCGCGTCACCTTCAAGGCCAGCGAGGACACCTTCAAGAACGTGACCGAGTTCGATTTCGACAAGCTGGAGCACCGCTATCGCGAGCTCGCTTTCCTCAATTCGGGCGTGCGCATCAAACTGCGCGACAACCGGCACGAGGAACCGCTGGAGCACGACCTGTTCTACGAAGGCGGGATCGCGGCCTTCGTCAAATATCTCGACCGCAACAAGCAGCCGCTCGTCGCCGAACCGATTTCGGTGAGCGCGGAAAAGGACGGGATCGGGATCGACGTCGCGCTGCAGTGGAACGACAGCTATTACGAAAACGTCCTCACCTTCACCAACAACATCCCCCAGCGCGACGGCGGCACGCACCTCGCCGCCTTCCGCGCCGCGTTGACCCGCACGCTCAACAATTACGCGACCGCCAGCGGGTTGATGAAGAAGGAAAAGGTCACGCTCTCGGGCGAGGATATGCGCGAAGGGCTGACCGCCATCGTTTCGGTCAAGCTGCCCGATCCCAAGTTCGGATCGCAGACCAAGGACAAGCTGGTTTCCTCCGAAGTCCGCCAGCCCCTGGAATCGCTGATGGGCGAGAAGATGGGCGAATGGCTGGAGGAAAACCCCAACGACGCCAAGGCGATCATCCAGAAGATCATCGACGCCGCCGCCGCGCGCGAGGCCGCCCGCCGCGCCCGCGAAATGAGCCGCAAGGGCGCGATGAGCGTCGCTTCGCTGCCCGGCAAGCTGGCCGATTGCCAGGATCGCAATCCCGCCAATTGCGAACTCTTCCTGGTCGAGGGTGATTCCGCGGGCGGTTCCGCCAAGCAGGGCCGCGACCGCAAGACGCAGGCGATCCTGCCGCTGAAGGGCAAGATCCTGAACGTGGAGCGCGCCCGGTTCGACCGGATCATTTCCTCGAAGGAAGTCGGCACGCTGATCCAGGCGATGGGTACGGGCCTGCGCGACGAATTCACGCTCGACAAATTGCGCTATCACAAGATCGTCATCATGACCGACGCCGATGTCGACGGCGCGCATATCCGCACCCTGCTGCTGACCTTCTTCCACCGCCAGATGCCCGAGATCGTGAAGGCCGGGCACCTCTTCATCGCGCAGCCGCCGCTCTACAAGGTGACGCGCGGCAAATCGGAAGTCTATCTCAAGGATCAGGCCGCCTACGATCGCTATTTGACCGAACAGGGCCTGCAGGGCCGCGTGCTGGAGACGGCGGGCGGCACGCGCGGGGCGGGCGAATTGTCCGAACTGGTCGCGCACGGCCTGCGCATGCGGAACCTGCTCGCCTTCGTGCCGCGCAAATACGATACCGACCTGATCGAGGCGATGGCGCTGGCAGGCGCGCTCGATCCCGAATTGTCCGATCGCAGCGAAGCGCTGAACCGCGCCGCCGCGCATCTCCAGCTGGGCGATCCGGAAGCGAACTGGTCCGCCGATCGGCTCGACAACGGCACGGTGCGCTTCCACCGCCTGTGGCGCGGCGTGACCGACGTGCACGAGATCGAAGGCAAGTTCCTCGACAGCGCCGAAGCGCGCAAGCTGCACCGCGTGGCGAGCGAACAGGCCGAAGTCTACACCGCGCCGGTGCGCCTGGTGAAGGGGTCGGAAGAGACGGTCGAGGAAGAAGTTTCGGACGAAAGCGAAACGGACGCTGCCGTCGATACCCCCATGGCCGAAGACGGCGCGATCATCCTTCCAACCCAATTGCTCGAAGCGGTCCTCGCCGCCGGGCGCAAGGGCCAGAAGATCCAGCGTTACAAGGGCCTGGGCGAAATGAACGCCGAGCAGCTTTGGGAAACCACGCTCGATCCGGACAATCGCGCGCTTCTCCAGGTCAAGGTCGAGGATGCCGACGTCACGGACGAGATCTTCACGCGCCTGATGGGCGACGTGGTCGAGCCGCGCCGCGAATTCATCCAGAATAACGCGCTTAACGTCGCAAATCTCGACGTTTGAGACCGGTTTGAAGAATCCGATCGCGCCGGGATCACAGGCCGAACAGGTCGGGCGCCTGCTCCTCGCGGGCGCGCTGGTGCTGTTCCTGCCGCTGATCCCGTTTGGCGCGTATCTGCTCTATCCCTTCGTCATCCTGACGACGTGGTTCCACGAAATGGCGCACGGGCTGGCGGCGATGCTGGTGGGCTGGGATTTCCAGCGGCTGGTGATCCTGCCCGACGGATCGGGCTTCGCCGAAAGCTTCACGCCGATCGAGGCCGGACGCCTCAAGCGCGCGGTCGTCGCGGCGGCGGGACCGCTTGGGCCTACTGTCGTGGGCTCGCTGCTGATCCTCGCCTCGGGCCGCCGCCGCAGCTGGCGCCCGGCGCTTTATGCGCTGGCCGGGGCGCTGATCGTTTCCACTTTCATCTGGGTGCGCAGTCCGGTGGGCGTGATCGTCCTGCCGCTCGTGGCGCTGATCCTCGTGGGTATCGCGCGCAGCGACAGGCCCAATCTCGAACGCTTCACGCTGCAATTCCTAGGCATTCTCGCCGCGCTCAGCATGCTGCGCGACTGGAATTACCTCTTCACCGAAAGCGCAGTGATCGGCGGGCGCCGCGTCCTGTCGGACACCGGCGCGATCGAGGCCGCGCTGGTCCTGCCGCACTGGGTCTGGGCGGGGCTGATCACGCTTCTGTCGGCACTCGCGATCGGAGCGAGCCTCAAGCACGCCCTCAAGGAAGACGGCAGTACCGCCCGCTTATAGCGCTCAGTCCGGGCGCACCGGGCGACCGTTCGCGGTCATGCTGGCGGTATCGGCATCGCCGAAACTTTCGCCGTTATGGTCTGCGATCCCGTCGCTCGTCCCATCGGCGCGATCGGTAGTGACCGAAGTCTCCTCGACCGCATCGGCGACCAGCTCGTCATAGAGCTTCTCGTAATGGTTGAGCGCCCGGCGCATTTCCTCGGTCGTGGCGTCTCCGCGCTTTTCGGCAATGTCGTGCCCGTCGCGATAGTGGCGCGCCACAGTGCCGTGATCGACTGTCAGATCTTCATAACGCCGGTCGAAATCGCCCATCGGATAGCCGCGCGTATCCATCATGTTCGCGAGCAGGCGATCGCCGCGCAGCACTGCTTCGGCCGGACTATCGACGAACAGCGCCTTCACATCCTTCCACTCGGCGGCGAAGCGATCGCGTTCGGCCACCGTCAGCGGGCGAATGTCGAATTCCGCCACGCGCTTCTGGCGCTCTTCCAGATTGCGCTCCGCATCGCTGCGCCCGCCGACGCTGTCGACCGTGCGGTCGTATTCGTCGCCGAACTTTTCGCGCAGCTGATTGGTCTTGCGGCGCCGCAGGACGAACCAGATGATGGCGAACACCGCGATCACCACGGCAATCACGACAAGCAATTGGATAAGTTCGGCTTCCTGCATGGCAACTCTCCTCATGCGCCGCCATCCGCCAGCGCTCGGGAGCAATACGCGCCATATGGGTGGAGCGTTCCACCCGCCCCTGAGCGGTCAGCGGGCCGAGCGTGCGCGTAGCGCCAGCCAGGTCGCCAGGATCGGTCCGATCGCGGTCCACGCTGCAACCCACCAGCCCGCGCTGGCGGAAGCGATCCAAAGGCCCCACCAGACCAGCGCCATACCCCATCGCGCGCGTCCTGCCGGTTTGCGCGCCCGCAGCGCGTCGAGCAGGAAGCCGAGCACGTAGATCCCCAGCCCGACCAGCGAGAGCCCGCTGACCGGCTCGATCGAAGAAGCCTGGATGATCCCGTATTGGGCCGGGCTCGCGACGAGGAACAGCAGCAGCGCCCGCCCAAGGACGCGAAGCACCGCCTGGATCATAGGCGGCGAGGTTTCGCCTGCCGAAACGCCCATCGCCCCGGCTGCCTGGGCCGTAAAACGCACCGACACCGCAACCCAGAGTCCCCAGGCCACGGCCATACCCGCAAGCTGATTGGCAAGCGGTGCGGGCGCGGCCAGCTGGAACCAGCTCGTCCCGGCGAGCACGACGATTCCCAAGCCCCAGGCCGCCTGCCCGAAAGCGAGGCGCGGCGCGAAGACGCCCAGAATCAGGGCCAGCCCCAACAGGATCGCCGCATTCGCGATTACGGATTCAAGTACGATCGCCATAATTCTCCCCTCGTGCGACGTCCGGCCCGCCCATCATCCGCGCGCTCTCTTCCAAAGCGAGAAATCGCGCGCAATCGGGCCGCTTCTCCCTGTAGAAGCTGGCGAGTTTTGCAAGATCGGCACTATAATCGCCGCTCGGCCATAACGGCTCGCCGATCCCGCCGCGCAAATTCTCGTGATCGACCCAAGCGGGCACGATCGGAACGTTCGCCGCCATCGCGATGTGATAGAAGCCACTCTTCCATTCGCCCGATCCACTACGCGATCCTTCGGGCGCAATCACCAGCGCGAGTTCGTCGGCTTGATCGAAAGCCTCGGCGATCTGCTGGACATAATTCCCGCCGCGCCGGCCGCGTTCGATCGAAATCCCGCCCATATCGCGCATGAAGCCGCCCATCGGCCATTTGAACAGCGTGTGCTTGCCGATGAAACCGGGCGGAATGCCCATTCTCTGCGCCGCGCCCAGCACGAAGATGAAATCCCAGTTCGACGTATGCGGCGCGCCGAGGATCACGCATTTGCGCACATCCGGCGCCGCCCCCTCGAACCGCCAGCCCTTCCAGCGATAGAGACCAAGCAGAATACGCCAGACGAGGCGGGATAGGAGCGAGGGTTTGCGGGTCATCGCCGCGACCTCGGATGGGATGTCACCTTCCGATCACATCCTGAACACGCCGAAGGCCGGGCGTTCGGCGATCGGGGCTTCGAGGCTGGCGGACAGGGCCAGCGCCAGCACGTCGCGGGTCTGGGCGGGGTCGATCACGCCATCGTCCCACAGGCGGGCGGTGGCGTAGTAGGGATTGCCCTCGTCCTCGTATTTCTGACGGATCGGGGCCTTGAAGGCTTCGGCCTCTTCCTCGCTCCAGCTGTCGGCGTCGCGATGGACGGTGGCGAGGACGCTTGCCGCCTGTTCGCCGCCCATCACCGAAATGCGCGCATTGGGCCAGGTGAAAAGGAAACGCGGGCTATAGGCGCGGCCGCACATGCCGTAATTGCCTGCGCCGAACGATCCGCCGATCACGACGGTCAGCTTGGGCACGGTCGCGGTGGCAACCGCGGTCACCAGCTTGGCACCGTGCTTGGCGATGCCTTCCGCCTCGTATTTCCCGCCGACCATGAAGCCGGATATGTTCTGGAGGAACAGCAGCGGGATGCGTCGCTGGCAGGCCAGTTCGATGAAATGCGCGCCCTTCTGCGCGCTCTCGGAAAACAGCACGCCGTTATTGGCGAGAATCGCGACCGGCATACCCCAGATATGCGCGAAACCGCAGACCAGCGTGCTTCCGTATTGCGCCTTGAACTCGTGGAACTCGCTGCCGTCCACGATCCGCGCGATCACCTCGTGCACGTCGTAGGGCGCGCGTACGTCATCGGGGATCAGGGCATAGAGATCTTCCGCGTCGAATTTGGGCGCGCGGGGTTCCTTTATCGCGATATCCGTGGCCGCACCGGTATTGGCGCCGAGATGCGACACGATATCGCGCACGATGGTGAGCGCGTGTTCGTCGTTCTCTGCGAGGTGATCGACCACGCCGCTCTTCTTGGCGTGAAGGTCCCCGCCGCCCAGATCCTCGGCGCTGATCTCTTCGCCCGTCGCGGCTTTCACCAGCGGCGGCCCGGCCAGGAAGATCGTGCCCTGTTCGCGCACGATCACCGTCTCGTCGCTCATCGCGGGCACATAGGCCCCGCCCGCCGTGCAGCTGCCCATCACGCAGGCGATCTGCGGAATGCCGAGCGCGGACATATTGGCCTGATTGAAGAAGATGCGCCCGAAATGATCGCGGTCGGGGAAGACCTCGGCCTGATAGGGCAGGTTCGCGCCGCCGCTATCGACCAGATAGATGCAGGGCAGGCGGTTCTGTTCGGCGATCTCCTGGGCGCGGAGATGCTTCTTGACCGTCATCGGGTAATAGCTGCCGCCCTTCACCGTCGGATCGTTGCAGACGATCATCACCTGCCGCCCCGAAACGCGCCCGATCCCGCAGATCATAGAGGCGCCGGACACATCGCCCTCATACATCCCGTTCGCGGCCAATTGCCCGATTTCGAGGAAGGGCGAGCCGGGATCGAGCAGCCGCTCCACTCGCTCGCGCGGAAGCAGCTTGCCGCGCGACACATGCCGTTCGCGATGCCGCTCGGACCCGCCCAGCGCCGCTTCGGCGACCTTCGCGCGCAGGTCTTGGGCCAGCGCACGGTTGTGATCGAAGCGCGCCTTGGCATCGGGCGCCTCGCGGTCGAGCTTGGTGGTGAGAGTGGGTGCGGTCATTGAGCCTCTACGTTCGAGTGTCGAATTGCCCAATGCCGCCATGCGACCGAAAAGACAAACAGAGCGAACCCCGACTGCAAGAGCCAGGGGATCAGAAATTCCTCAAAGCCGATCGGCATGGTATATCCATTTACGACGACATTGGACGCCATGATAGCTTTGCCGAGCATGATCGCCGATCGCGCGGGCAGCGCCTAGCGGTCCCCCTCCCCGTTCCGGGGAGGATTCAGGTCTTCCGCGCTACCATCGGTTCTCACCGCTTCTTCACGAATTCGGCGCGCAGGACGAGGCCCTTGATGCCGGGGTATTTGCAGTCGATCTCCTGCGCGTCGCCGGTTAAGCGGATCGACTTGATCAGCGTGCCCTGCTTCAGCGTCTGGCCCGCGCCCTTGACCTCCAGATCCTTGATCAGCGTCACCTGATCGCCGTCGGCAAGCAGGTTGCCGACCGCATCGCGCACTTCAACGGTGTCCGCCGCAGCCTGCTTTGCTGCGAGTTCGGAAGCGGGCATCCAGTCGCCGCTCTCCTCGTCGTAGACGTAGTCTTCGTCGGCGCTCACCCAGCCGCCCCGATCAGTTCGCGCCCGATCAGCATGCGGCGGATCTCGTTCGTGCCCGCGCCGATGTCGAGCAGCTTGGCATCGCGCATGTAGCGCTCCACCGGCCAGTCGAGCGTATAGCCTGCCCCGCCCAGCGCCTGGACGCTTTCGGCAGCCACGCGGAAGGCATTCTCGCTCGCCAACAGGATCGCGCCTGCCGCATCGAAGCGCGTGGTCTTTTCCGCATCGCAATTCTTGGCAACTGCGTAGGTGTAGGCGCGCGCCGACTGGAGGGCGACATACATGTCGGCGACCTTGGCCTGCATCAGCTGGAAGCTGCCGAGCGGCTTTCCGAACTGGGTGCGTTCGCGCAAGTATGGGATCACCGTGTCGAGACAGGCCTGCATCACGCCCAATTGCAATCCGGCGAGCACCACGCGCTCGTAATCGAGCCCGCTCATCAACACGCCGACACCGCCGTTTTCCGGGCCCATCACGTTCTCGTCCGGCACGAAGCAATCGTCGAAGACCAGCTCGCTCGTCGGCGAGCCGCGCATGCCGACCTTTTCGATCTTCTGCCCGATCGCAAAGCCTTCGAAATCCTTTTCGATCAGGAAAGTGGTGATCCCACGGCTCTTCGCTTCGGGATCGGTCTTGCCGTAGACGACCAGCGTATCGGCGAAGGGCGCGTTGGTGATCCAGAACTTGGTGCCGTTGAGCAGGTAACCGCCATCGACCTTTTCGGCCTTCATCTTCATCGAGACGACGTCCGATCCCGCGCTCGCCTCGCTCATCGCCAGCGATCCGACATGTTCGCCGCTGATCAGCTTGGGCAGGTATTTCGCCTTCTGCTCCTCATTGCCCCAGCGTGCGATCTGGTTGATGCAGAGATTGGAATGGGCGCCGTAACTGAGGCCCACGCTGGCACTCGCCCGGCTGACTTCCTCCACCGCGATGACATGTTCGAGATAGCCGAGGCCGAGGCCGCCATCTTCCTCGCTCACCGTGATCCCGTGCAGACCAAGTTCGCCCATCGCGGTCCACAGATCCTCACGCGGGAACCAGTCCTCGCGATCGACCTTCTCGGCCAGCGGCGCGATCTGTTCGTCCGCGAAGCGCGCGACGGTGTCGCGGATCATTTCGCCGCTCTCGCCCAGCTGGAAATCGAAATCGGGGGTGGCGCGCATCATCTGCTCCTGAGCGTGAGTTCGTCCGGCGGATCGCGTCCGCCGCCTTGGCCACAGCCCGTAGCCGAGCCGTGCATGGCGGGCAAACCCCTTGCGAAGTCACCGTCTTAGTCTAAGTCGGCAATCACCATGAAGCTCAGCCGTTTTCCCCTTTGGCCGGCCCATCAGGCAGCCGAGCCCGCCTCCAACGATGAGGGGCTGCGTAATCGCGTCATCGCGGCTTATGGCGCCGATGCGGTTCAGGACGACCGTGAACTGGCGCAGATCGTCGAATTTGCGGCACGTTTGTGCGAAGTCCCGATCGCCATGGTCACGCTGGTGGAAAAGGATCGCCAGCGCTTTCTGGCACGCAAGGGCTTTCCGGGGCTTGAGACGCCTCGCTCCACCAGCCTGTGCGCGCATACGATGGAAGGCCAGGGGCCACTGGTTGTGCCCGATGCAAGCGAGGATGCGCGCTTCGCCGAGATGGAGCTGGTGAAGACCGACGACGGCGTTCGCTTCTATGCCGGGCAACCGCTTGTTTCCAGCGAGGGGGTGCCGCTGGGTGCGCTGTGCGTGATCGACCGGGAAGCGCGACCCGAAGGTTTGAATGCATTGCAGCGCGAAGGGCTTGAAGTCCTCGGCCGCGCGGTGATGCGCCGCCTGACAGCGGAGCGTGACGCGGCCTTTGCCGAAAACCGGATCGAAGTCAGCGAGTTGCGCACGCGCCAGCTCGCGGAAAACCTGCCTGTCTATGCCTGGGCCGCGAATGCCGAGGGCGAGATCGAATACGCCAATCCCGCGCTTTACGAATTTCTGGGCGTCGACGATCTCTCCGATTTCGATTCCGCCGCGCTGGTTCATCCCGACGACATCGAAGAGCTGAGAACCGCTCGCACAGTCTCGCGCGCGAGCAAGGAACGCTGGGAGGCCAAGGCGCGCCTGAAGCGAAACGACGGTGTCTATCGCTGGATGATCCTGCGCGCCTGGCCCTTCGTCGTCGGAGACGAGGATCCCCAGACCTGGTTCGGTGCCGCCGTCGATATCGACGATCTGCAGAGCGTGTCCGATTCGCGCGACCTACTTGCGCGCGAGCTTTCGCACCGGATCAAGAACATCTTCGCCGTGATCAGCGGGCTGATATCGCTGCAGGGTCGCAAGCATCCGGGGGCCGAGGATTTTGTCAGGGAATTGTCGGACACGATCCGCACGCTGGGCAAGGCGCACGATTTCGTCCGCCCCCATGCCGGGCGGACCGAAAATACGCTGAACGGGCTGCTGGCCGAACTTCTGGCCCCATATGGCCGGATCGACGGCAAGCGAATCGGGATCATCGGAAGCGGGTGTGCGATCGGCGAAAAATCGGCAACGCCGCTGGCTCTCATCTTCCATGAATTGGCGACCAATTCGGCCAAATACGGCGCGCTTTCGCATGCCGACGGCCATCTCTCGGTCGAGATCATCGACGAAGGTTCGCAAGTGGTCGTGGCTTGGCGCGAGACTGGCCTGCCGGAAAGCGACGAGGAGGGAGCGCAAGGCGCGCCCGACACGGTCGAACGCGAAGGCTTTGGTTCGCGCCTGCTGCGCACCGCCGTGGAAGGGCAGCTGCAAGGCAAATTCACACGGCGCATCGTGGACGGTATGCTCGAAGTCGATCTGGAACTGCCATGCGACAAGCTGCAAGCGTGACTGCGCGCACCCTGATCGCAGTCCTTGCGGGGATGGCACTGCTTGCGGCGTGTTCGCCCGATACGCCGGAAAATGAAGTCGCGGCTGGAAACGCGCTCGAGGCCGCCGAGGGCGGATCGGCGGAGCAGAAAAACGCAACCGCCGCCCTGAACGGTGAGGACGTGCCTGCCGATTTCGCGCGTACAGCCTGGCGGGTCGAAGATGAAGATGGGGCGCGATACACCACGTTTCTGGACGATGGCGGGCGTTATCGCGATCTTCGCAATGGCGATCCGTGGCATTCGGGCAGCTGGGAAGTCGATGGGGATGACAGGCTCTGTCTCTCTCCCGACACGGATGACGAGGCGCGAAGCGATGGCGCTTCCGAAGCCGCGCAGGAAACGAACGATGGGCCGCGCACCTGCTGGAGCCCACGCGGCATGGACGGCGATGGCGGCATGATCGTCCAGGCCAGCAGCGGCAAGCGCGTGCGCCTACAGCAGGTCGATTACCGTGCGCCCGAAGCCGAAAGCGGCGAGGCGGTCAGCGACACCGGTTCGGACGCCTCCGCACCGGCATGAGCGCTGGCGACAGTGCCCTCCAATTCGACTCGGTCGCCCGCCACTACGGCGATCTGCGCGCGGTGGACGAGGTCTCGATCGCCATTCCCCACGGCCAGTTCGTCGCGCTCGTCGGCGCATCGGGCTCGGGCAAATCGACGCTGCTCAAGACCGCCAATCGCCTGACCATCCCCGATACCGGACGTGTGCTGATCGATGGCGAAGACGCCGCGAGTCTGCCCGTCAGCGCCTTGCGGCGCCGGATCGGCTATGTGTTTCAGGGGATCGGCCTGTTCCCACATATGAATGTCGCTGAAAACATCGCCATCGGCCCGCGACTGGCGGGCGAGCGGTTGAGCGAGGCACGGATTGCCGAATTGCTCGGCCTCGTGGAACTCGATCCCACGATGGCCGCGCGCATGCCCGATGCCCTGTCCGGCGGCCAGCGCCAGCGCGTCGGCGTGGCGCGGGCTCTGGCGGGCGAGCCACGCCTGCTGCTGATGGACGAACCGTTCGGCGCGCTCGATCCGATTACGCGCGACGCACTCGGAGACAGAGTGCGCGCTTTGCACGACGATCTCGGTCTCACCACGATCATGGTCACGCACGATATGGCCGAAGCGTTGTTGCTGGCCGATCGCGTGCTGGTGATGGACCAAGGGCGAATCGTCGCCGACGAAACGCCGCTGGCTCTGCTGGAAGGCGCGGGCGGCGAAATCGCGCAAGGCCTGGTCGCGGTCCCGCGCGAACAGGCGCGGCGCCTGGCCGCGCTGCCGGGGAGCGGACCCGCATGAGCGGGTTCTGGGACACGCTGTTCGGCCTTGGCGACAAGCTCGCCGCCCATGTCCTTCTCGCGGCAAGCGCCATCGCGCTGGGGATCGCCATCGCCCTGCCGCTGGCCGTCTGGGCCAGCCGGTCGCGCGCCGTCGCACGCCTAGCGCTCGGCTTCGCGAGTTTGGTACAGACCATTCCCGCCCTCGCTCTGTTGGCGCTGTTCTTCCCGATCCTGTTGAGCCTGCGCGCCGTGTTCGGCGACGACCTGCCGACGCTCGGCTTTCTGCCTGCCCTGCTCGCGCTCACGCTCTATGCCCTGCTGCCGATCCTGCGCAACGCAGTCACCGCGCAGACCAATCTCGACCCCGAAGTGCTGGAGGCGGCCGACGGCGTTGGGATGAGCGCATGGCAGAGGCTGCGCTTGGTCGAAGCGCCGCTGGCTGCACCGTTCATCATGGCGGGCATCCGCACCGCCGCCGTGTGGACCATCGGCGCTGCGACGCTCAGCACCACGATCGGCCAACCCAGCCTTGGCGATCCGATTTTCGCCGGATTGCAGACGCAGAACTGGGTGCTGGTGCTTGCGGGCTGTTTCGCCAGCGCGGCCTTGGCATTGACCGCCGATCTCCTGCTCGGCCTGATCGAGCGCGGCTTCGCCCTGCGCAAACGCGCGCTGTGGCTGGGCGGGATGATCGCCGTCCTGCTCGGCGGGGGCGCTGCCGGTTTAGCCCAGTACGCGCCCTGGCGCGGCAATGCGGACGACAGAATAGTGATCGGCGCGAAAAGCTTTTCCGAACAATACATTCTCTCCCGCCTGATCGGCCAGAGGCTGGAAGATGCGGGATACCGCGTCGAATATCGCGATGGGCTCGGCTCGGCGGTGGTCCACCGCGCGGTGACGACGGGCGCAATCGACATCAGCGTGGATTACACCGGCACCCTGTGGGCGAACGAGCTGAAGCGCGAAGACAATCCGGGGCGCGAGGCGATGTATGAAGCGATCGTCGAGTGGAAAGAGCGCACGAGCGATGCCCGGATTTTCGGGCGGCTCGGATTCGAAAACGCCTATGCCTTCGCCATGCGGAGCGATCGCGCCCGCGCTCTGGGCGTCTCCTCGCTGACCGATCTTTCCGGCGTGGCGGGGCGTCTCACCGTGGGCGGCGATCCCGAATTCTTCGAGCGGCCCGAATGGATCGCCGTGCGCGATATCTACGGGATGCGCTTTGCGGAGACGCGCAATTTCTCGCCCACTTTCATGTACGATGCGCTGCAATCGGGCGAGGCGGACGTGATCAGCGCCTATACCTCGGATGGCCGTATCGCAGCGGATCGCCTGACCGTGCTGGAAGACCCCGAAGAAGCGCTGCCGAGTTACGACGCGCTGATCGTGTTGAGCCCGAAAGCGAGCCGGGACGAACGATTGCGCGCCGCGCTCGAACCGCTGCTGGGCGCGATCGACGTGGCCGAGATGCGCGCGGCGAATTACGCGGTCGACCGTACCGAGGACAAGCGCACGCCCGAACAGGCGGCGACGGAACTGGCCGACGCTATCGGGCTCTGAGGCTCAGTTCGCGCGGGTCCAGTTCTGGGTCTGGCAGAACGGGCCGAGGCACCCCTTAACCTCAAGCTTGGAGGCGGACGTGCGCCGGATCACCGATCGGTAATCCTTACCGGACTTGGGATCGTAAATACGTCCGCGCCACAGATCGCCATCCTCGCTGAACGAAGTCAGCACGGGCGTGCCGAGCAGCTTGCGGCTGCGCTTCGACTTGTCGGGATTGTTGACGTCGCGCTGATTCACGCCCTGGGGCGGGGCGACCAAAAATTTGCTGATTTTGCCACAAAGATTGGCTCCGCACGGCGCGATGGTGATCACGGCGTCGCGATCCTCGGTGATCCAGCGCCCGGTGATCGGATCGGCTGCCGAAGCGGGAGCGGCCAGAGCCATGGCGGCTCCGGCAAGAGCGAGTGCAGCGTGTTTCATCGAAATCTCCTTTGGTGGTCGAACCAACCAGATGGCGGATCGTTTCTAGACGGGCCCGAATCCTGCGCCTGCGGGCCACCCCCCACCGCCAAGTGCCATCACCTTGAACAGTTCGCCCATTTCCTCGGCGTGAACGAGACGGTGGAGATCGCGGGCGACCGCCTCGCCGCCTCCCTTGTCTTGCAGGGCCTGCGCCCGCGCTTCGATACCCAGCGCGCGCAGCCAGTTTCCTTGTGTCGTCGCCGACAGCCATTCGGCCCCGCCCGCCTGCGCGATCCCGGCAAGCGTTGCGAAATCGACCAGCGCGGTGAGATCGGCGCTGCCGGGAAATTCCAGCGGATCGACCTTGCGATGGCCCTTCACGGCCTGAAGCGTGGATCCGTAACGCGGGGCCAGAAACCCGTAATCGATGAACAGCGCCGCGCCGCCCTGCCCCGCGGTTCGCCGTGCGACCTCGTCCATCACCGCCGCCGCGCCGGGATTGGTTTCGAGTATGGTGCCGATCTCCGCCTGTCGCCGGTCTTGCGGGACGGCATCGTCCATCGGGTTCGGCCCCGCCGCGAAGACGAACGCGTTATCCTCGTCCAGCGCCACCATTCGCTCGCGCCAGCCGCTTTCGGTGCGGACCAGTTGGCGCACCGGCAGCGCGTCGAGAAATTCGTTGGCGATGAGCAGTATGGGCGCATCTTCGGGCACGCTTGCGAGATCGTCATGGAACTGAGCGCCGGGCACCGCCGCCGCCTGCTTGGCGCGCAGCACGGGCGAGCCTTCCACGAGATGCACGCGCGGCGCGATTCCGTGGCGCGCCATCACTCGCAGCGCGTCGCTCGCCAGCGTGCCGCGTCCCGGGCCAAGCTCGACATAGAGGACATCCTGCAGCCTGCCCGCACGCGTCCAGAGATCGGCGCACCACAGGGCGATTATTTCGCCGAACATCTGGCTGATATCGGGCGCGGTGACGAAATCGCCCCCTCTATCCGGAGCGCCATCCGAATGTCCGCCCGGATCGGGCGCGCCGAGGGGATCGCGGCTCGCATAATAGCGCGCATTGCTCTCGCCCATAAAGCGCGCCACCGGCATGGGGCCATGGGCGCGGATCAGGCGCCGGAAGCGGGCACCCAGATCGTCGCTCTCGGCTTCGCTCGCCTTCACCCTTTATGCCCGCCGCTTACGCCGCTTTCGCTTCGCCCGGCGCGGGAGATTTGGGCGTACGCGTCAGGCTGTAAGCGATCACGGCAAGGCCGATCGCGATCATCGGAATGGTCAGCCACTGCCCCCGGCTGAGACCGGTTTCCGCCACGACATAGGCCAGATGCGCATCGGGCTCGCGGAAGAATTCGTTGACGAAGCGCGCGATCGAAATGCCGACCGTGAACACGCCGACCAGCAGTCCCGGACGATAGCGGGCGCGGGTATACCAGAACAGCGGCAGCAGGATCGCGATCATCAACGCGCCTTCCAAACCCGCCTGATAGAGCTGGCTCGGGTGCCGCGCGAGGCCGAGCGGATCGGACGGGAACACCATCGCCCAGCTCACATCGGTGGGGCGGCCATACAATTCGCCGTTCACGAAATTGGCGAGCCGGCCGAACATCATCCCGAACGGCACGTTGACCGCGATATAATCGCACACGCGCAGCCAGTTCAGCCCGCCGCGCCAGGCGACCCAGGCGATCGCGATCAGCACGCCGATGACACCGCCATGGAAGCTCATCCCCCCGGTCCACAATTTGAACAAAGCGAGGCTGCCGAACAGGTCCGGCTGGTAGAACGCGGCATAGCCCAGCCGCCCGCCCAGGATGATCCCCAGCGTGCAGTAGAAAAACAGATCGTCCACATGGCGCTGCGCCATCGGCGCGCCCGGGCTCTTCACCATTTTCGACAAATGCCAATATCCCAAGAGGATACCGGCGAGATACGCCAGGCTGTACCAGCGCAGCGTGAAGAATCCGAGATCGATCCCGGGCGTGAGGCCGAGCTCCGCCCACTGGATCGGGTCCGCGCCCGCATTCGCGAGTAGTGACAGCACAGGGTTATCCCTTATAGGTGGTCCGAAAGCCGCCGCTTGCGACCTCGTCGGGGGCGGCTTTTGGCACAGCCGGGCGATGCGCGAAAGCCCGCACACCGGCTGATACGCCTTCGGAGAATTCAAGAGAGGATAGCCGCACCTTATGCAGACCGATCTCGACCGCGACATTAACCGCGTCACCGATGCCGTGACCGCCGATGGACAGATGTTCGCCCTGAAGACCGTGACACGCCGCGGGGTCGACATGCCCGCCTTCGTCAACGCGCCGCCCAGCCTGGCGCATTATTTCGCCCATTTCTGCAATCAGAACAAGGAGGCGCTGTTCCTGGTGGACGGCGATCAGCGTCTGACCTTCGGCGAGGTTTACACCGCCGCCGGCAAAGTGGCGCATGGTTTGGCGACCCGGCACGGCGTCAAGAAAGGCGATAGGGTCGGCATCGCGGCGCGCAATTCGGCCCAATGGGCGATCGCCTATATGGGCACGATCATGGCGGGCGGCTGCGCCACGCTGTTGAACGGTTGGTGGACGGGCGAAGAGCTCGCCTACGGAATCGACCTGTGCGAATGTTCGCTGGTCCTGGCCGATGCACCGCGTGCCGCCCGCCTCGACGGGATCGAGCACGGCGCCAGTATCGTGGTGTTCGACCATGACGAAGCGGGCCTTGCCCCGATCACGGGCGATGGCGACACCGCCATGCGCATGCTCGGCGAGCTGGGGCCGGACGACCTTGCCACCATCCTCTATACGTCGGGATCGACGGGCAATCCCAAGGGCGCCTTCTCCGATCATCTCGGCGTCGTGTCCGGCACGATGAACTATATCTGCCAGACCGCGATGATCCTCCAGCTTCTGACCGAGCGGGGCGAGGCGCCGACCGTGCAGCCGAGCGCGCTGGTCAGCGTGCCGCTGTTCCATGTCACGGGTGAAATTCCGGTCTTTCTCCAGTCGATCGCGATCGGGCGCAAGCTGGTGCTGATGCCGAAATGGGATGCGGGCGAGGCGCTTCGTCTTCTGGACGAGGAAAAGGTCACCTACTTCGTCGGCGTCCCGCTGATGAGCTACGAGATGGCGACGCATCCCGATCGCGACCAGTTCGACCTGTCGCAATGCAAGAGCTTCGCGGCCGGCGGCGCGCCGCGCCCGGTCGAACACGTGAACAAGATCAAGGAATCGTTCCCCAACGGTTTCCCGCTGCTGGGATACGGGCTTACCGAAACGAATGCGATCGGCGCGGGCAATCTCAACGAGAATTACCTCGCCAAGCCCGGCTCCACCGGCATGGCCTCGCGCCCGCTGGTCGATATGGCGATTCTGGACGATGCGGGCAAAGCCCTGCCTCAGGGCGAAGTGGGCGAAATCTCGATCCGCTCGACCGCGAACTTCCTCGGCTATTGGAAGGACGAGGAAGCCACCAAGGCGGCCTATACCGACGATGCCTATTTCCGCACCGGCGATCTCGGCTATCTCGACCCGGAAGGCTATCTCTATATCGTCGACCGCAAGAAGGACATCATCATCCGCGGGGGCGAGAACATCGCCTGCATCGAAGTGGAAGACGCGATCTATGCGCATCCGGCGGTGGCGGAATGTTCCGTCTTCGGCCTTCCGGACGAGCGGATGGGCGAGGTGCCCGCGGCAGTCTATCTGACCCAGCCGGGCGAAAGCCTGTCCCCGGACGATCTCAAATCCTACCTCGCCGAGCATATCGCGCACTTCAAGATCCCCGAGAAACTGTGGCAGGCCGAAGAACAGCTGCCGCGCCTCGGCACGCAGAAGGTCGACAAGCGGGCGGTGAAGGCGCTCTACGCGAAGGATAGCGCCGCGGCGTGAATCGCTCCCCCGTTCCGAATCAGCGCGCGATCATCGACCGGCGGCAGCTCGCCGGACGGATCGCCGCGCTGGTCGCGAAAGAGGGCGAAAAGGCGCGTCCGGCCATCGTTGCGGCTCTGCGCGAAGCGCTCGATCTCGGGCGGGCGGAGCTTGTGCGCCGGCTGGAGGAAAACCCGTCGGCGGGCCATGCCTGCACGCGCGGCTACGCCTTCCTGACCGATCAACTGGTGCGCGTGCTCTACGACCACGTGACCGCCGATCTTTACCCCGCGCCGAATCGCAGCAGCGCGGAACGGCTCGCGATCCTGGCGGTCGGCGGATACGGCCGCGCCGAAATGGCGCCGCATTCTGATGTCGACATCGCCTTCCTGACGCCCCAGCGCCACACCGCCTGGTGCGAGCAGGTGATCGAGGCGATGCTCTATCTGATGTGGGATCTCGGCCTCAAGGTCGGCCATTCCAGCCGCACGCTGGACGATGCGATCCGGCTGGCGCGCGAGGACCTGACGATCCGCACCAGCCTGCTCGAGGCCCGCTACGTCTGGGGAGACGAGGTGCTCTACGACGAGGCGGCGCGCCGGTTCTGGAGCGAGGTCGCGCGCGGGACCGAGCGGCAATTCGTGGTCGAGAAGCTTGCGGAAAGAAACGCCCGCCATAAGCGGATGGGCGACAGCCGCTATGTCGTCGAACCCAATATCAAGGACGGCAAGGGCGGCTTGCGCGATCTGCAGACGCTCTACTGGATCGGCAAATACACCCACCAGGTCAGGAGCGCGAAGGAACTGATCGATGTGGGGCTGCTGACAACGGCGGAATACAAAGGCTTCCGCCGCGCGGAGCGATTCCTGCTGGCGGTGCGCTGTCATCTGCACCAGATCACCGGGCGGGCAGAGGATCGGCTGACCTTCGACTTCCAGCGGCAGATCGCCGAGCGGATGAATTTCGCCGATCGGCCGGGCAAAAGCTCGGTCGAACGGTTCATGCAATTCTATTTCCTTCAGGCGAAGCGGGTCGGCAGCCTGACGGGCGTGTTCCTCGCCCAGCTGGACGAAGAATTCGCCCAAAAGAGCGCCAAGCGCGGCTTTTTCGCCGGGTTCCGCAGCCGTCCGCGCGAATTGAAGGGCTATGTCGTCCATGGCGGCAAGATCGCCGCGCCGTCCGACGAATGGTTCCGCAAGGATCCGGTGCGCCTGATCGAAGTGTTCCAGCTGGCCGAGGAGGAGGAGCTGGAAGTCCACCCGCGCACCATGCGACAGGCCGCGCGCGATGCGAAGCTGATCGATCACACTGTGCGCGAGGACGCACGCGCCAACGCGCTGTTCCTCGATTTGCTGGCGGGTCGCAACGATCCTGCAAGCGTGCTGCGATGGATGAACGAGGCTGGCGTGATGGGCCGCTTCGTGCCGGACTTCGGCCGCGTCAACGCGCAGATGCAATTCAACATGTATCACCATTACACGGTGGACGAACACACCATCCGCGCGATCGGATTGCTGTCGCGGATCGAGAAGGGCGAATTGAAGGACGATCATCCGCGCGCCACGCGGCTGATCCACAAGGTCGCCAGCCGCCGGGCCGCTTATGTCGCGGTGTTGCTGCACGATATCGCCAAGGGTCGGAAGGGCGACCATTCGATCCTGGGCGCGGAAGTGGCGCGCGAATTGTGCCCGCGGTTCGGCCTCAACGAAAACGAGACCGAGCTGGTCGCCTGGCTGGTGCTCCATCACCTGTTGATGAGTCACACCGCGCAGAAGCGCGACCTGACCGATCCCAAGACGGTGGAGGATTTCGTCGCCACGGTGCAGGGGCTGGAACGGCTGCGCCATCTCGCCATCCTGACCGCCGTGGACATCCGCGCCGTGGGGCCGGGAACCTGGAACAGCTGGAAGGGTCAGCTGCTGGGCGAGTTGTTCGACCTATCGCAGGAGCGCTTGAGGCTCGGCCATGCGCGGCATGGGCGGCACGAGCGCGTGGCGGCCAAGCGCGCCGAGGTTTCCGAACGGCTGGGCGCGCGCAGCGATCTCGTCGCCAGCGTGGGCGAGCGGTTGGACGATGCCTACTGGATCGCCGAACCGGCCGATATCGCCGCGATCAATCTGGTCCATTACCACGCCGCGCGCGAGGCCGATCACGCGCTCTCGATCCATTGCGAATTCTACGAGGAGCGCGGCGCCACGCTGGTGACAGTGATCGCCGCCGACCATCCCGGCCTGTTCTATCGCATCGCGGGCGGCATCCATTTGGCGGGTGGGAACATCATCGACGCGCGCATCCACACTTCTCGCGACGGCTGGGCGGTCGACAATTTCCTCGTGCAGGATCCGCACGGTCGCCCCTTCATGGAGGAGGGCCAGCTCGAACGGTTGAAGAAATCGATCGCCGATGCGCTCGCCAACCGGATCGACCTGGAACCGCGCCTGGCCCAGCGCCCGCTGCCCCACAGCCGGTCCAAGGCGTTCGACGTCGATCCGCGCATCGTGTTCGACAACAAGGCCTCGAACCGGTTCACCGTGATCGAAGTCAATGCGCGCGACCGCTCGGCGCTTCTCAACCGCCTCAGCCGGGCGCTGTTCGAAGAGGGGCTGGTGGTCCAGTCGGCGCATATCACTGCCTATGGAGAGCGCGCGGCGGATACCTTCTACGTCACCGACGTAACCGGCTCTAAAATCACCGGCGAGGCCCGTCTCGCCCGGATCGAGGCCGCCCTGCTCGAAGCGGCAAGTGATGCATTACAGGCACGGTTGGAGGACGCTTGAACGGCGCCTGTCGATAGATTGTTGCAAGTTTGCCGTGCATAGCTATGCAATCATGTCATAACCATAAAACTCAGGAGAGAGTGCATGAAATCCCAGTTCGCGTCGTTACGCGTGCTCGCCCTGCTTGGGGCCGGTGCGGCGATGATTCCCCAAGCCGCCTATGCTCAGGACCAGTCTCCCGACGGTCAGCTCGAAAACGCCGATGTCGAAGACAACAATGTCATCATCGTGACGGCGCAGGGCCGTGCGCAGGTTCTGGCCGACGTTCCCGTGGCCGTTTCCGCCGTTTCGGGCGAAACGCTGCAGAATTCGGGCACCAGCGACATTCGCGAACTGAACCAGGTCGCCCCCTCGCTCCTCGTCTCCTCGACGGGTAACGAAGCGAACGGATCGGCCCGTATTCGCGGCATCGGCACCGTCGGCGACAATCCCGGCCTCGAAAGCTCGGTCGCAGTGTTCGTCGACGGGGTCTATCGTTCGCGTTCGGGTAGTGCGCTGTCCGAACTCGGCCCGCTCGACCGAGTCGAAATCCTGCGCGGCCCGCAGGGCACGCTCGGCGGCCGTAACGCCTCTGCCGGTCTCATCAGCATCTACACCGCGCCGCCGGAATTCCAGTTCTCGGGCTACGGTGCCTTCACCTACGGGAATTACGACGCGATTAAGGTCGAAGGCGGCGTGAACGTGCCGCTCGGCGACACCATCGCTGCGCGTGTCGACGGCGTTTATTTCGAGCGTGACGGCTTCTACAACGATGTCGTCAACGACGTGAAGATCAACAATCGCGACCGGTATCTGGTGCGGGGCCAGTTGCTGTTCGAACCGACCGAGAACCTGACCTTCCGCCTGGTCGGCGATTATTCGAAGAAGGAAGAGGCGTGCTGCGCCGCGACCTTCGTGCAGCCCGATTTCGCACCGCTGGCCCGCGTATCGCCCGGACTCGATCCGTTCACCCGCCCGGTCGGCGGGTCGCCCGCGCTGACCAGCACCGGCAACCCGATCGTCAACATCCTGCTCGGCCTCGGCCAGAATCCCAACGCGCTGACCCAGTCGACCTTCAACCGCGATATCTACATCACGCCCGGTCGCAGCTATGACGGCGAAACCGAGGATTACGGGGTTTCCGGCGAACTTAACTGGGATTTCGGCAATGTCACGCTGACCTCGATCACCGGCTATCGCGAATATTCGAACTTCCAGGGCTCGGACACCGACTACACGCAGGTCGACCTGCTCTATCGCGCGCCCAACGAATTCGGCGGCGCGCGCGCGTTCGAAACCTTTACCCAGGAACTGCGCCTGTCCGGTTCGGTCTTCAACGACCGGCTCGACTGGCTGGTCGGCGGCTATTACGCCAATGAAGACCTGACGGTTAAGGACAATCTGCGGTTCGGCACCCAATACGGCACCTTCGCCAATTGCCGTATCGCTCTGGCGATCAACCCGGCGCTCGCCAACCCCGGTGCCGCCAATTGCTTCGGCCCCAATATCGCGGCGCTGACGCTCGCGAATGGCGGTGCTGGCGCCTTCGGCCCGGCGACGCCGCTGATCGTGGGTGCGATCAACAATCTCGCCCAGGTCCGCGATCGCGGTTCGACCGGCGACCAGTACAATCAGAACAGCGAAAACTTCGCGCTGTTCACGCACAACATCTTCCACATCACCGACAATATCGATCTGACGCTTGGCCTTCGTTACACCAACGAAACCAAGACGCTGGACGCCACGTTCGGCAACGACAACGTGTTCTGCCCGGCAAACCGTGCCCTGCTGCGTCCGCTGCTTACCAATCCGGCGCTCGGCGGCTTGGCGGGTGGCCTGCTGGCGCTGTCCTGCCAGGGCAATTCGACGTCCGAATTGAACGGCGTTTCCATCTCGGACGAGCGGGACGAGGACGAATTCACCGGCACGGCGATCCTGAGCTGGAAGCCGACCCCCGACCTCATGACCTACGCGTCCTATTCGCGCGGGTACAAGGCGGGCGGCTTCAACCTCGACCGTTCGGCACTGTCGAACCCGGTGGCGTTCAACGCCGCCGCGATCAATCCGTCGGTGCTGCAGTTCGCGGAAGAGACCGTGAATGCCTACGAAGTCGGCGCGAAGTACTCGACCCGCGAATTCGGGCTGAGCCTCGCGGCGTTCCGCCAGGAATTCACGAATTTCCAGCTGAACACCTTCAACGGTTCGGTCTTCCTGGTGCAGAACGTCAATTCCTGTGACGACAATCTGGGCGGTGCCGATCAGGATGCCAGCGCCGCTACCGGTGCCTGCAATCCCGACGCGGTGGCCCCCGGCGTGATCGCGCAGGGCGTGGAAGTCGAAGCGACGGTCAACCCGATCCGCGATCTGGGCTTCACCTTCGGCTTCACCTATTCCGACACCAGCTATGAAGACAATCTGATCGGGAACGACAGCGGCGTGCCGCTCGATCCGGCGCTGCGTCTGCTGCCGGGCGACAATCTGTCGAACGCGCCGCAGATCGTGGCGACCTCGTCCGTCACCTGGACGCCGCCGCTCGGCGAGAGCGGAATGAAGGGCCTGGTCTTCTTCAACGTCCGCATGACCAGCGATTACAACACCGGTTCGGACCTGCTCTACGGCAAGGAACAGGACGGGTATGCGATCGTGAACGGCCGTATCGGCCTCACCAACATCGCCGATCGCTTCGCGGTGGAAGGCTGGGTGCAGAACCTGTTCGACGTGGATTACACGCAGGTCGCGTTCAACACCTCCTTCGTGGCGCCGCAGCAGACCTTCTCGGCCTATCTCGCCGAGCCCCGGACCTACGGGATCACGGTGCGCGGCAAGTTCTGACCGGTTTACCGATTGGAGAGGAGAAGGGCGCCCCGCGAGGGGCGCCCTTTTTCGTATCCGACCGATTGCCTTGGGAACGGTGGGACGTCAGTCTCGCGGGCCGAACAGCGCCGTGCCCACGCGCACATGCGTCGCGCCAAGCATGATCGCAGTCTCGTAATCCCCGCTCATCCCCATGCTGAGATCGGGGAGGCCATGATCCAACGCCAGCTTGCCGAGCAGGGCGAAGAAGGGCGCGGGTTCGATATCGGCGGGCGGCAGGCACATCAGGCCGCGCACCGGAATATCGGCGTCGCGCGCCTGGTCGAGCAGGCCGGACAGTTCAGCGACCGGGCAACCGCCCTTCTGCTTCTCGTCGCCCACATCGACCTGGACGAAGCAGGGCACGCGCCGACCGGTCTTGTCGAACGCCTTGGCGAGCGCCTTGACCAGGCTCGGCCGGTCGAGCGCGTGGATGCAATCGAACAAAGCCACCGCATCCTCCGCCTTGTTCGACTGGAGCTGGCCGATCAGATGCAGTTCCGCGTCGGGAAACCGTTCGCGCAAGCCCGGCCATTTCGCCTGCGCTTCCTGCACCCGGTTTTCACCGAACGCGCGCTGCCCCTGTTCGAGCAGCGGCTCGATCTCCCCGGCGGAGCGAGTCTTGCTGACCGCGATCAAAGTCACCTCGTCGGGCTCGCGGCGGGCGATCTTGCAGCTATGGGCGATCGCCTCGCGAACATGGGCGAGTGGGGTTGAAACGGGGGCGCGTTCGGACATGGGGCGCGCTATAGCGGTTGCGTGACACAGTGCCAGCCTTCCGCCGATCTGCCTTGCCTCTGGCTCCTGTCCGATGCGCGCAACGATGCGCAGCTCGAGGATTCGCTCGACCGCCTGCCGCCGGGATCTGGCTTCGTATACCGGCACTATAACCTCGCCCCCACAGAGCGCGCCGCACGGTTCGAGGTGCTGGCGGAGCATGCGAGAGAGCGCGGCCATCGCATCGTCCTGTCGGGCACTCCGGCGCAGGCCCAAGAATACGGCGCGGACGGAATCTACGGCGCCACCGACCGGATCGGCCCGCCTCGCCCCGGCCTTCTGCGGCTCGCCACCGCGCATGATGCAGGCGAACTGGCCGCAGCTGAGCGCGCGCGGGCCGATGGCGTGTTCCTGTCGCCGGTCTTTCCCACGCGCTCGCATCCGGGCGGCGCATCGCTGGGGCGCGAGACATTTCTCGCCCTCGCCCGGTCCACCACTCTCCCCGTGATCGCTCTGGGCGGAATGACGGTTCATCGCGCCGCCGCGCTCGACTGGCCGCGCTGGGCCGCCATCGACGGTCTGACCCGTCTGCCGAACAGCGCTTGACCTCGGACTCCTGCCCCACTCATAACAGTACCGAGCCGCATAGGGGGCGCCCTAGTACGAGACAGGGCGGGAAGGATCTTTCATGGCAAGCCAGGCAATGACGGTAACCGACTGGAAGGCCGCCTTCCGGCGCTCGCTCCGGCGTGCAGGCCAGATCGCGGGTGCCGCCGTGCTGAGCCTCGGCACGCTGTTCCTGGCCCTGTCGCTCGCGAGCTATGCGCAGACCGATCCCAGCCAGTCCACCGCCGCCGCCGATAGCGATATCGCCAACTGGATGGGATCGAGCGGCGCCTGGGCGGCGGAACGCGCGCTGTATTATTTCGGCCTCACCGCCGTGCTGTTGCTGCCACTGCTCTATATTTCAGCCCGCCGGTTGTGGCGCGGGATCGAGACCGACAGTTCCGCCGATGAAGGCCGCTGGTGGCGGCCCTTCGCCATGCTGCTGGCCGCCATGGTCCTGCTCGCCACCGTGCTCGCGCTGGTGTTCGAAGGCAGCGCCAATGGGCTTCCGGCCGGGTTCGGCGGGCTCGCGGGCCTGCTGGGCGCGGGCGGGATCGAGGCCGTGGCAGGGCGCTTCCCCGAAGGCGCGTCGGGCTGGATCATCGCGCTCGCCGGGATCGTCGCACTGTTCGGCGGAGGGGCGCTGGTCACGCGCGTCTTCGCGATCGACTGGGTGCAATTCCTGACTCTGCCCGAATTCCTGCGCCGCGCCCCGCGCATCGCGGACAAGATCGCCGACAGCGAGATCCTTCCTCTCCCCCGCCGCAAGGAACGCCGCGCGCGAGCCGAAGAAGCTGCCGAACCGCTTGCGGAAGAGCCCGCTTCGCCCCGCCGCGCACCCGAAATCTCCGATCCCACGTCGGCGCCGCGGCGGGCGGAACCGGCGGCCAAGCCCCGCCAGCGCGACATGTTTGCCGAATACGATCTGCCCAGCCTCGACCTGCTCGCCGATCCGGGTGAACAGAAGGTCGCGAAGCTCGACAAGATGGCGCTGGAGCGGAACGCCCGCCTGCTCGAAAACGTGCTCGACGATTTCAACGTCAAGGGCGAGATCGTGGCGGTGCGCGCCGGCCCGGTCGTGACCATGTACGAGCTGGAACCCGCGCCGGGCATCAAGGCCAGCCGCGTGGTGGGCCTCGCCGAAGATATCGCCCGCAACATGTCCGCGATCAGCGCGCGCGTATCCCCGATTCCGGGCAAGACCGTGATCGGTATCGAACTACCCAATGCCGACCGCCAGACGGTCGCGTTCAAGGAACTGGCCGAATCGGAAGATTTCGCGGAGGCCAAGGGCAATCTGCCCATGATCCTGGGCAAGGATATCGCGGGCGAACCGATCATCGCCGATCTCGCCGCCATGCCCCACCTGCTCGTCGCGGGCACAACCGGGTCGGGTAAGTCGGTGGGGCTGAACTGTATCCTCTTGTCGCTGCTCTATCGCTTCACGCCGACCGAGTGCCGCCTGATCCTGATCGATCCCAAGGTGCTGGAGCTCAAGAGCTACGACGATATCCCGCACCTCCTCTCCCCCGTCGTGACCGAACCGCACAAATCGGTGCGTGCTTTGAAATGGGCGGTGGGCGAGATGGAGAAACGCTATCGCATGATGTCCAGCGTCAATTCGCGCAACATCCATTCGTTCAACGAAAAGGTGAAGGCCTCGATCGCCAAGGGCGCGCCGCTGGGCCGACGCGTCCAGACCGGCTTCGATCCCGAAACCGGCGAGGAGATCTACGAGGAAGAACAGCTCGATTACGAAGTCCTGCCCCAGATCGTGCTGATCGTGGACGAGTTGGCCGATCTGATGGTGACCGTCGGCAAGGAAATCGAGGTGCTGATCCAGCGCCTCAGCCAGAAGAGCCGCGCGGCGGGCATCCACCTCATCATGGCGACGCAGCGCCCCTCGGTCGACGTCATCACCGGCGTCATCAAAGCGAACCTACCGACCCGGATCAGCTTCAAGGTCACCAGCCGGATCGATTCGCGCACCATCCTCGGCGAGCAGGGATCGGAACAGCTGCTGGGCAAGGGCGATATGCTCTACAAGCCCAATACCGGTGCGATGGTGCGTGTGCATGGGCCCTTCGTGTCCGACGAGGAGGTCGAGGCGGTGGCCGATCACTGGCGCGGCCAGGGCACGCCCGACTATGTCGATGCCGTCACGGAAGAGCCGGAGGAAGGCGGCGGCTTCGGCTTCGACGACGAGCTGACGGCGAGCGACGATCCCGAAGAGCGCAAATATCGCCAGGCCTGCCAGATCGTATTCGAGAACCAGAAGGCGAGCGGATCGTGGCTCCAGCGCCAGATGGGCGTGGGCTACAACACGGCGGCGAAATGGATCGAGCGGATGGAAAGCGAAGGCCTCGTCAGCGCATCCGACCATGTCGGCCGCCGCGAGATCTTCCGCGATCGCGACGGGAACCCGATCTAGACGCCCGGCGCGGATCGAAGCGCCCGAACGGGGGAGTGGCCTGAAATGCAAGATGCCGCGCGGATGCCGATCCTGGCCGGAGCGATCCTGTTCCTGCTGGGCCTGATCGAAGGGGTGCTGGTCCAGTCCTTCCTCAATCCGCGCATGGCGCTGTCGGCGCATCTGACCGCCGTTCAGAGCGGCATTGCGCTGATGATCTTCGGCCTGGTCTGGCGCTGGGTCGCGCTGTCCTCGCTCTGGTCCGCCGTGGCGCGCTGGAGCGTGGTGGCGGGCATATACGCCCTGTGGTTCGGCCTCACCCTGTCGGCTGCGACCGGTGCGGGCGACAGCCTGCCGATCGCGGGTGCCGGTTACGATGCCGGCCCGCTCGCGCAGACGATGGTCTCGGTTCTTGTGCTCGGCGGAATCGCCGGAATGACGGTGGGATGGTCGCTCTTCGTGGTCGGACTGGTGCGAGGCTTCCGCACGGAACGATGAAAGCGCCTTTCGATCGAAAGGCTTTCACCGCAGGTTCGGTTGTGTATTATCTGGGCAATACAGGTGTATCGTCCAGATAAGGGGAACCTCACATGACCATGCTTCGTAAAGCCAGCCTAACCGCTCTTGCCGCCGGGCTGCTGTCCGGCACGCCCGCTCTAAGCCAGGACCCTTCGATGACATCACCCGCCGCGACCGCCCCTGCCGGGCAGGATCTGTCCGCCTATCCGCTGATCGCGCGCGAGGCGCTGTTCGGCAATCCGACGCGCGCCTCCGCTCAGATCAGTCCTGACGGCGCGTATCTGACATGGCTTGCGCCCAGGGACGGGGTGCTGAACATCTGGCTCGCCCCCGCTGACGATCCCGATCAGGCGCGCGCCATCACCGGCTCCACCGACCGGCCGATCCGCCAGTATTTCTGGGCGCCGGACGGAAAGAGCGTGCTCTACGTTCAGGACAAGGGCGGGGACGAGAACTTCCTGCTCTACGGCGTGAACGTGGAAACGGGCGCGGAAACCACGCTGACTCCGTTCGAGGATACGCGCGTCCAGATCATCGGCGCATCGACCACGATCAAGGACGCCATTCTGGTCAGCCTCAACAATCGCGATCCGCGCTTTCATGACGTCTATCGCCTCGACCTCGGCTCGGGAGAGCTGACCAAGCTGATCGAGAACGAAGGCTATGCGGGCTTCATGGCCGACGACAATCTCGACGTGCGGGTGGCGCTGCGCCCCAACCAGACCGGCGGCATGGATGTCTTCAAGGTCGAAGACAATGTGATCGCGCCGGAACCCTTCAGCTCCACCGACATGGAAGATTCGCTGACGACATCGCCCGCCGGCTTCACCACCGACGGCAAGACCATGTATTGGTACGACAGCCGCGGGCGGAACACCGCCGCGCTCGTCGCCATGGATGTTGCCACGGGTGAGACTCGCGTTATCGCGGAGGACGAGCGCGCCGATATCGGCGGTTCGATCCGCGATCAGGATACCGGCGAGATCGAGGCCTATTCGGTCGATTACCTCAAGACAGAGTGGACCGCGACCGATCCCGACATCAAGGCCGCGCTGGATTTCCTCGATGCCAATCTGGAAGGGCAATACGGGATCCAGTCGCGCACCGACGACGATCGCAAATGGATCGTGGGCAACGATCCGGTGGTCGAGCCGAGCGCCGCCTATCTCTACGATCGCGACGCCGGAACACTGACGCGGCTCTATGTGGGGCGCCCCGAACTGGAAGACGCGCCTTTGCAGCCGATGCACACGCTAGAACTGACGAGCCGCGACGGGCTGACGCTGCCGAGCTACCTCACTCTGCCGCCGGGCAGCGACAGCGATGCAGACGGTGTGCCCGACAGCCCGGTGCCGATGGTGCTGCTGGTCCATGGCGGACCCTGGGCGCGCGACGGCTATGGCTACAATGCCACCCACCAATGGCTCGCCAATCGCGGCTATGCGGTGATGAGCGTCAATTTCCGTGGCTCGACCGGATTCGGCAAGAATTTCATCAATGCCAGTAATCTCGAATGGTCGAAAAAGATGCATGACGATCTGATCGACGCGGTCGAATGGGCGGTGAACGAGGGCATCGCGCCGCGCGATCAAGTGGCGATCATGGGCGGGTCCTATGGCGGCTATGCCACGCTAGTGGGCCTGACCTTCACGCCCGAAACCTTTGCCTGCGGCGTGGACATCGTCGGGCCATCGAATCTCGAAACGCTGCTGTCGACCATTCCGCCTTATTGGGCCCCGCTGATCTCGCAATTCCATGACCGGATGGGCAATCCCAACACGGAGGAAGGGCTGGCGCTGATCAAGGAAGCCTCCCCCCTCTACAAGGCGGACCGGATCACCAAGCCGCTGCTGATCGGCCAGGGCGCGAACGATCCGCGCGTCAATCAAGCGGAAAGCGATCAGATCGTGGCAGCCATGGAAGAGCGCGGCATTCCGGTGACCTATGTCGTCTATCCGGATGAGGGCCACGGCTTCGCCAAGCCTACCAACAACATCGCCTTCAACGCCGTGACCGAGAATTTCCTCGCCGCGTGCCTCGGCGGACGGGCGGAAGCGATCGGCGATACGCTGGGCGCTTCGACCGCCGAAATCGTGACCGGGGCCGAGTTCGTCGAAGGGCTGGAGGCCCAACCGGGCGGCTAGGCGCGCCGATCGAGCGAGGGGATGGCGGCGAGGAAATTCGTGATTTCCAGCCGCCGCCTCTCTTCGAGAGCCAGCTCGCCGTCCACGCCGAGCCGCCATTGCAGCGCGCGGCTTTCCGGCTCGCAATCGAGCGCGTCGTAGAGCCGGGCCTGCTCCTCGACCTCGCCCTCGCTCCGCGCGAGATCCGCTTTCACCAGCGCATCGCTTTCGCGGCGCAGAGCGTCAGCGATTTCAGCCAGGCTCAGTTCGGGATGATACTGCACGCCCCAGAAGATGCCCCGATCGTGGCGGATTTCGGCGGCCTGTACCGGCGTGACCGCATTGCCCGCCAGCACCAGCGCGTTGTCGGGCAGGCACTCGACCTCGTCGGCATGGAGCGCGGGCGCATCCCACACGGCGGGACGCCCGGCGAGCAGAGGATGATCGCGCCCCTGCGCCGTCGCGGTGATCCGGCGCGAAATTCCCGCCTCCAACCGTTGGGGCATCCGACGCACCGTTCCGCCCGCCGCTGCGACCGCGACCTGCAATCCCGCGCAGGACCCGAAAGAAGGCGTCCCGCTGGCGAACACAGCCCGCATGAAGGCGAGCTGACGATCGACTACCGGACTGTCCTCGTAAACATGCAGCGGCGATCCCGTGATGAAGACCGCATCGTACGCCGCGATGTCCTTGGCCGAGAGCGGGAGCGCGCCATCGTCGGAGGGGCGCACCAGATCGACCGTGCAGCCGGGCCGCATCTGCTTCAGCGTCGCGCGATAGGTTTCGCCGGAACTCTTGCCGGTATCGGCGCGGCGTTCCTGCCGGTCGGCAGGCGTGCCGCTTTCGGCGATCAAAAATGTGAGTTGGGGGATGAAAGCATTCCTCGGATTTTCGCTGCGCACCCTAACTGGGGACGCGTGAACGCGGTGCAACCGTAGCGGCAGTGGCGTTCGGGCGACTCCGCTTGCCGCCAAACGGTTGCAGTTGTAACGGACGGGCCGAGAAGGAGAATCCCATGCGCGTCGGTTGCCCCAAGGAAATCAAGAATCACGAATACCGTGTCGGCCTGACGCCCGAAAGCGCCTACGAGCTGACCAGCCAGGGCAACGAAGTCTGGATCGAGAGCGGTGCGGGCCTCGGCATCGACGCGACGGACGAGCAGTATATGGCCGCCGGCGCCAAAATCGTCGACGGGCCGGACCCGATCTTCGCCGAGTGCGAGATGGTGGTGAAGGTCAAGGAACCGCAGGCCGAAGAGCGCAAGAAACTGCGCCAGGGCCAGATCCTCTACACCTATCTCCACCTCGCCCCCGATCCCGATCAGACGCGCGATCTGCTTGATAGTGGCGTGACCGCGATCGCCTACGAGACGGTCACCGGCCCGCGCGGCCAACTGCCGCTGCTGAAGCCGATGAGCCAGGTGGCCGGGCGCATGAGCGTACAGGCGGGCGCCGCCGCGCTGGAAAAGGCGCATGGCGGGCGCGGCGTCCTCCTCGGCGGGGTTCCGGGCGTGATGCCGGGCAAGGTCGTGGTGATCGGCGGCGGCGTGGTCGGCTTCAACGCCGCGCAGATGGCGGTTGGCCTCGGCGCCAATGTCACCATTCTCGACCGCGATCCCGAAGTTCTCGAAAAGGTCGGCACGCATTTCGAAGCGCGGGCCAGCACGCGGTTTTCCAATGCGGCGAACCTGCTCGACGCGGTCAGCAGCGCTGACCTCGTCATCGGCGCGGTCCTCATCCCCGGCGCGGCCGCACCCAAGCTCGTGACGCGCAATATGCTCAAGCGCATGCAGAAAGGCTCGGTTCTCGTCGACGTGGCGATCGATCAGGGGGGCTGCTTCGAAACCAGCCGCGCGACGACGCATGCCGATCCCACTTATGTGGTCGATGACGTGGTCCATTACTGCGTCGCCAACATGCCCGGCGCGGTGGCGCGCACCAGCACCTATGCGCTCAACAACGTGACGCTGCCCCATGCGCTCAAGATCGCCAAGCTGGGCTGGAAGGAAGCGCTGAAGGCAGATCCGCATCTGGCGGAAGGCCTCAACGTGCATGAAGGCAAGGTGACCTACGAAGCGGTCGCGACCGAACTCGGCCACGAATATCGCAGCGCGGCGGAAGTACTCGGAATAGCCTAATCCGTGCGAAAGGGTGCGAGCACTTCGGCGCGCACCCGCAGCGGGCGCAAGGTCTCGCGGTCGAGCATCGCCCAGGTCGTGGCGGCGGAGACGAGCACGCGCCCGTTCGCGCCCTTAAAGTCCACGCGTCGCAACGATTTCGCGCCTTTCGGTTCGCCTTCGATCCAGGTCTCGCCCGTCACGCTTTCGCCCGGACCGATATTGCCGCGATAGTCGATCTCGTGCCGCACCACGAGCCACACCACGGCTTCCCGGTCCTTGGCCCGCGCCACGGCGTCCCAGTGCTGGGTCGCCATGTCCTGCACCCACTGGACCCAGACCGCATTGTTGACGTGGCCCATCACGTCGATGTGGTCGGGTCCGGCAGTGAACGTGCGAGTGAAGCGCAAGACTATTCCGCCCCGCCATTCTGCCACAGGATGAAGGCGACTTCCTCGGCCATTTCGCGGATCGATTCGAACCGGCCCGACTTGCCGCCATGGCCCGCGCCCATATTGGTCTTGAGCAGCAGCGTGTTATCGTCGGTCTTGTATTCGCGCAATTTGGCGACCCATTTGGCCGGTTCCCAATAGGTCACGCGCGGATCGTTGAGGCCCGCGGTCACCAGCATGGGCGGATAGTCCTGCGCGGTGACCTGATCGTAAGGCGAATAGCTCAGCATATAGGCAAAGGCCTGCTTGCTCTCGATGGGATTGCCCCATTCGGGCCATTCGCCCGGCGTCAGCGGCAGATCCTTGTCGAGCATGGTCGACAGCACATCGACGAAGGGCACATGCGCCACCACCGCGCCCCACAGATCGGGATCGGTGTTGGCGACCACGCCCATCAGCTCGCCGCCTGCGGAGCCGCCCGAAATGCTGATCTTGCCCGGCGCGGTATAGCCTTCCGCTACCAGCCCCTTCGCCACATCGACGAAATCGGTGAAGGTGTTGGTCCGCTCGTTCAGCTTGCCGCCGAGATACCAGTTGCGGCCAAGATCGTCTCCGCCGCGGATATGCGCGATGGCATAGGCGTAGCCGCGATCGACGAGGCTGAGACGCGTGGTCGAAAAGCCGGGCGGGATCGCATAGCCGTAAGCGCCATAGGCATAGAGATGCAGCGGGCCGGGCTCTGCCGGGCGATCCTTCCGGCGCACCACGCTGACCGGCACCATCGCCCCGTCGCGCGCGCGGATCGTCAGTCGCTCGGTCACATAAAGATCGGGATCATAGCCGCTCGGAATCTCCTGCTGCTTCAGCAGTTCCAATTCGGCGGTGTCGACCACGTAATCGTAGACCGAATTGGGCGTCACCATGCTGGTATAGGAGAGGCGCAGCCGGTCGGTATCGTATTCGGGATTGTCCGAAAGCCCGGCGGAAAAGCTCGGCTCCATGAAGGCGATCGGCTTGACCAGCGCGGGTTCGACGTAAGAGCGCAGCTGGATCTGGTCGAGGCCTTCCAGCCGCCCTTCGGTGACGAAGAAGTCCTTGAACAGGTCGAAACCGGTCAGATAGAATTCGTCCGATCCCGCGATCAGCGTGGTCCATTCGCCCGGATTGTCGAGCGGTGCGGTCGCGAGGCGGAAATTGACGTGCTCGTCATTGGTGTGGACCCACACCGTATCGCCGCGCACATCGACATCGTATTCGACGCCCTTCTTGCGCGGTTTCACCAGAATCTGTTCGCCCGTCGGATCGGCGGCGGAGACGAGGCGGACCTCGCTCGTCTCGTTGTCGCCCGTCGCGATGACCAGCCAGTCCTCCTGCGCGGTCAGCCCGGTGCCGACGCGGAAGCCCTCGTCCTCCTCGTGATAGATCTCGACATCGCTTTCGACCGGCTGGCCGATCACGTGGAGCCGCGCATTGTCCACGCGCCATTCCTTGGTCGCCAGCCCGTAGACGAGGCCGCGATCGCCCATCACCCAGGTGAGACCGGACAGCGTGCCGGGGATTTCGTCGGGCAATAGCTCACCCGTTTCGAGATCCTTGATCCGCGCCGTGAACCGCTCCGATCCGTCCGTGTCGGTCGAAAAAGCGAGATAGCGCCCGCTCTTCGAGACCGAGAAGCTGCCGAGACGGAAATATTCGACCCCGTCGGCCAGCGCGTTTTCATCGAGGATCAGCTGCGTATCCCCGCCCGCCACCGGCTTGCGGTAATATTTGCGATACTCCGCACCTTCTTCGAATTCCGACCAGTAGAGCCAGTCGCCATCCTTTTGCGGCACGGTGGAATCGTCTTCCTTGATCCGCGCCTTCATCTCTTCGAACAGCGTGTCGACCAGCGGCTGATGCGGCTTCATCTGCGCTTCGAACCAGGCGTTCTCCGCCTTGACGTGATCGAGAATGTCCTCGTCGTCGATGGTCGGATAGCTCGCATCGCGCAGCCAGTTATAGGGATCGGAAATCGTGATCCCGTGATGGCTGTAGGAATAGTCGCGCTTCTCGGCGACTGGGGGCGCGGTCGGTTCGGATGTGGAAGCGGGCACGGAACTCTCTTGATTGGCGGCGGATTGGGCGGCGAGCGGAGCGGATAGCGCCAGGCTCGATACGGAAAGGCCGAAAACGGAAAACGCGGCCAGTAGACGCTTGGACGACATGGATGAACCCCTCGGATAGCGGCGCAGAGGTGGAAAGCGGCCCCGCAATGCCCTACACTGAGACCCGTGATTATGCGGCTGCGCCACGCGCCGCAAGCCGCGCCTGCCCCTTTGGGCCGCGCGAACCGACGAAAGGATACACCGCCATGCTGATGAACGCCCACGAAGCCCGCCTGACCGATCTGCGCAAGGAATTGCAGCGCCGGGGCCTGTCGGGCTTCGTCGTCCCGATTTCCGACGAGCATATGAGCGAATATGTCGGCTCCTATGCGGAGCGGCTGAAATGGCTGACCGGCTTCAAGGGCAGTGTCGGCAGCGCGGCGGTGCTGGCGGGCGATTACAGCGGCAAGGGCGCGGCCATGTTCACCGACGGGCGCTACACCGTGCAGGTGCGCGAGCAGGTTTCGGGTGAGCTCTACGATTACGAGGATGTGCCCGCGACCGGCCCCGCACAATGGATCGCCAAACACGCGCCGAAGGGCGCGAAGATCGGCTACGACGCCTGGCTGCACGGTATCGAATGGGCGGAAGCGGCCGAAAAGGTGCTGGCGAGGAAAGGCATCGAACTTGTCCCGGTCGACGGCAATCCGGTCGATGCGATCTGGAACGACCGGCCCGAACCCTCCCCCGCGCTCGCCGAGCCGCATGACGAGACGCTGGCCGGCCGGTCGAGCGCCGACAAGCGCGCCGAGATCGCCGACTGGCTGAAAGAGGAAGGCTACGACGCGACGATCATCACCGCACTCGATTCGGTGGCCTGGCTGCTCAACATCCGGGGCGGAGATATCGCCCACACGCCCGTCGCGCTGTCCTACGTGATCGCGCGCGCCGACGGGACGGCGGACCTCTTCATCGCGAAGGACAAGATCTCGCCCGGGCTGACCCAACATCTGGGCAATGCCGTGACGGTGCGTGACCGCGCGGATTTCGAACCGGCTCTGGCCGAACTTTCGGGCAAGACCGTCGCTGTCGATCCCGAGCGTGCGGTGGCGGGCATCTTCCACGCCCTGAAGGAAGCGGGGGCCACGATCGGCCGCGCGACCGATCCGGCCGTCCTGCCCAAGGCGATCAAGAACCCGGCCGAACAGCAGGGCCATCGCGACGCCCAGGCGCGCGACGGAGCGGCGATGGTGCGCTTCCTGCGCTGGATCACCGAGGAAGCGCCCAAGGGTGGAATCGACGAACTGACCGCCGCCGCCAAGCTGCGCGAATTCCGCGGCCTCAGCCCGGACCTCAAGGATACGAGCTTCGACACGATCAGCGCCGCCGCGGGCCACGCCGCGCTGCCGCATTACAAAGTGGATGAGGAAAGCAACATCACCATCCCGCCCGCCAGCATCTTCCTGTGCGATTCCGGCGGCCAGTATCGAGACGGGACGACCGACATCACGCGCACGGTCTGGATCGGAACGCCGGACGGTTCGGCCAAGCCGACGCCGGAAATGATCGACCGCAACACCCGCGTCCTCAAGGGCTATATCGAGCTCGAACTGGCGCGTTTCCCGGTGGGGACGAATGGCGGCCAGCTCGACACGCTCGCGCGCATGCACCTGTGGCAGGCGGGCGTCGATTACGGCCACGGCACCGGACACGGCGTCGGCAGCTTCCTCGCCGTGCACGAAGGGCCGCAGCGCATCTCGAAATCGGGCGGCGCCTTCCCAGGCACCGGAACCCCGCTTGCAGCAGGGATGATCCTTTCGAACGAGCCGGGCTATTACAAGCCGGGCGAATTCGGCATCCGCATCGAGAATCTGATCCTGACCGTCCCGGTCGAGATCGAGGGTGCCGAGGGCGACTGGCTGGGTTTCGAGACGCTGACTTTCGTGCCGCTCGACCGACGACTGATCGACACGGACATGCTCACGGAGCGGGAGCGGAATTGGGTCGACGGATACCACGCCAAGGTCCGCGCGCTGCTGGCGCCGCAACTGGACGGGGATGACCTCGCCTGGCTAGGGGCCGAAACCGCGCCGCTCTGATCAGGCTTGCCCTGCGCGTGTGTTCCTGCAATGTTCTCAAAGGCGGTCGCGAGTCGCTTTGAGGGAGAAGCACTATGCTGGGTTACGTGACTGTCGGCACCAACGATCTGGAGCGCGCGGCGGCATTCTATGACGCCATCGCCAAGGAAATGGGCGTCGGGCGGATGATGGAGTTTCCGACCTTCATCGCCTGGGGCGAAATGGACGGCGCGCCGGGGATTGCCGCGACGAAACCCTTCGATGGCGAAGCGGCGACGGTCGGCAATGGCATGATGGTGGCGCTGGAAGCCAAGGACACGGCGCAGGTCCATCGCCTGCACCAAATCGCGCTCGAAAACGGCGGCAGTGACGAAGGCGCCCCGGGCCCGCGCGGGGATGCGGACGAGAACGGGATGGTGTTCTACGCCAGCTATTTCCGCGATCCCGACGGCAACAAGCTGAACGCCTTCACCATGGCGAAAGCTTAGGCGGCATAGCTTTTGCGCATTGCAGGTGCCGATTGGGCGCCGATCGCAGGAGCTTGTCCGATGAAGCATTCGATCCTCACCCTGTCTCTCTCCGCGCTGGCGCTGGCCGGTGGCGGGGTCGCACTGGCCCAAGCCCAGACTCAGGCGCAGCCTCAACCTCAGGCGCGGTCTGTCGAGAGCGGCCAGCGCACGATCACGCTTGCCGCCATGCAGGAACGTGGGGCGCGGATGTTCGCGCGCATGGACGCGAACGGCGATGGCGTCCTCGACCAAGCCGACCGCGCGGCGCGCCAGGCCGATCGGTTCGCGAAACTGGATGCGAACGGCGATGGCGAGCTCTCGCGCGCCGAAATCCAGACCGCTCGCGAGGCGCGCGCGGAACAGCGCCGGGAACGCCGCGCCGCGCGGCAGGATACGCGCAAGACCGATCGCTTCGCCGCGCTCGACACCGATGCCAGCGGCGGCCTCTCGCAGGACGAATGGACCGCCGCGCGGGCGAAGCGCGCGGATCGGACCAGTGCCGAAACCCGCGCGCGTCCCGAGCGCAGGACCGCCATGCGCGGCCGGAAGATGGCACGCGGCATGATGCGCGGCGCCGATGCCGACGGAAACCGCGCCGTGACTCGCGCCGAGTTCGACGCCGCCTTGCAGCAGCGCTTCGCCCGGATGGATGCCGATGGCGACGGGAATGTGACCGCCGCCGAACGCAAGGCCGCGCGCGACGCGATGCGCGAGACCATGCGCCAGCGCCGCTCGCAGGGATAATCGTGTCGTCGCGTAAACGGGCGGGTTTGAAAGCCCGTCCGCTCTAGCGCATCAAGCCGCCGATGATGTTGCGCACGAAGGCGGTCGCGCCGGCGCGGATCGGGTCGGCGCTGGATTTCTTGCCCAGCACGCTCGCCACCACGACCGAGGAGAGCGAGCCCGCCGCCGCAGTCGCCGCGGCCTTGCCTGCCCTGCCCCAGAGCGAGGTCGACTTGCGCTCCCGCTTCGCGACCTCCTTGCGTCCCTTCTCTTCCACCTCTGCCGCCGTCGCGGCGGCATCGGCGGCCTTTTGCGCCAGCACCTCCTCCGCGCTCTCGCGGTCGACCGCCTCGTCATATTTTCCGTCGAGCGGGCTCACCGAATTGACGATCGCGCGCTCCTTCGCCGTGACCGGCGCGAGCCTCGAATGGGGCGGCGCGATCAGCGTGCGCTGGACCACGGTGGGCGCGCCATCCGCGTCGAGTGTCGAGACCAGCGCCTCGCCCACTTTCAATTCGGTGATCGCGCTTTCCACGTCGAGATCGGGATTGATGCGGAACGTCTCCGCCGCCGCCCGGATCGCGCGCTTATCACGCGGAGTGAAAGCCCTCAAAGCGTGCTGGACGCGATTGCCGAGCTGGCCCGCGATCTTTTCGGGGATGTCGATCGGGTTCTGCGTCACGAAATAGACGCCCACCCCCTTCGACCGGATCAGCCGCACGACCTGTTCGATCGCATCCTCCAGCGCGGGCGGGGCGTCGTCAAACAGGAGGTGCGCCTCGTCGAAGAAAAACACCAGCACCGGCTTTTCCGGGTCGCCCACCTCCGGCAGCGCCTCGAACAGCTCGGCGAGCAGCCAGAACAGGAAAGTGGCGTAGAGCTTCGGGCTGCGCATCAATTTGTCGGCGGAGAGCACGTTGATCGTGCCGCGCCCCTGTTCGTCCACCGACAGGAAATCCGCGATCTCCAGCGCCGGTTCGCCGAAGAACTGATCCGCCCCCTGCGCCTCGAAACTCAAGAGCTGGCGCTGGATCGCGCCGACGCTGGCCTTTGTGACGTTCCCGTAGCGCGCCGACAGATCCTTCGCGTTTTCCGCCGTATGCGCCAGCATCGCCTGGAGATCGCCGAGGTCGAGCAGCAGCAGCCCCTGTTCGTCGGCATGGCGGAAGACGATCTGCAACACGCCTTCCTGGGTGTCGTTCAGATCGAGCAGGCGCGCGAGCAATAACGGCCCCATCTCGCTGACCGTGGTGCGGATCGGGAAACCCTGTTCCCCGAACAGGTCCCAGAAGACCGCCGCATTGTCGCGATAAGCGAGCGGGCCGATCCCCAGCTCCTCCGCGCGCGCCTCCAGCTTGTCGGCGTGCTTGAACGAAGGACTGCCCGCCATCGCGATGCCCGATAGATCGCCCTTCACATCCGCGAGAAACACCGGCACGCCGCGCGCCGAGAAGCTTTCGGCAAGGCCCTGCAACGTCACGGTCTTGCCCGTGCCGGTGGCACCCGCGATCAGGCCGTGGCGATTGGCGCGGTCGAGGCGCAGCACCTGGCGCGATCCATCGCCGCCCAGTCCGAGGAAGATATCGTCCATGACACGAAGGTTTCGCCGCGCGCCGCGCGCGGGTCAAGCGTCTCGACAGGACAGCGCACCTTGCTAAAGGACAGCGCGATGACTGCGCGCCCACCCATGGTCCTGCTCGACTCCATGACGAGAGGGGGCGTGCAAGCCGATCCCGTGGCAGACGCGCTGCTTTACGAAAGCCCCCACCGGGTCTTCGTCGCGCGCACACCCGACATGGTCGAAAATGCGTTGGTGGAGGCGGATGCCGCGCGGATCGCTACCGGAAAATCGCTGGCGGGCTATATCGCGTACGAAGCGGGCCTTGCGCTCGAACCGCGCCTGGCGCCACTTGCCGCCGCGCGCAGCGGAGGCGCCGGACCGCTCGTCTGGCTCGGCCTGTTCGACGATCCGCGCCGTATCCCGGCGGGCGAGGTCGCCGGTTTTCTGGCCGAGCGCGCCGATGACGAAGGCGATGCAGGCCGCGCCGGCATCGGTCCGCTCGACCCGCAGATTTCTCCGGGCGCCTACGAACAGGCCTTCGCCGACCTGCAGGACGCGATCCGGGCGGGCGATATCTATCAGGCCAACCTCACCTTCCCCTTGGCGGGCGGGTTCACCGGCGATCCCCTGGCGCTTTACGCCGCGCTGCGCCCGGCGGCGCAAGCGGCGTATGGCGGGCTGGTATTCGACGGCGCGCACTGGCTGCTCAGCCTCTCGCCCGAGCTCTTCGTTGCTCTGAAGGACGCGGAGGCCCGGACCAAGCCGATGAAGGGCACGCGCCCGCGCGGGGCCGACGCGGACAAAGATGCCGCAATGCGCGAGGAGCTGGCGGAGTCCGAAAAGGACAAGGCCGAGAATCTGATGATCGTCGACCTGTTGCGGAACGACCTCGCACGGGTGGCGGAGCCGGGCAGCGTGCGCGTGGACAAGGCCTTCGCCATCGAAACCTATCCCACCGTGCACCAGATGGTGAGCACGGTGCGCGCTCGGCTTGCCCCGGAAAAGGGGGCGATGGATCTCGTGCGCGCGCTCTTCCCCTGCGGATCGATCACCGGCGCGCCGAAAATCCGCGCGATGGAATTGATCGACGCGGTCGAGCGCGATGCGCGCGGACCCTATTGCGGCGCGATCGGGCGGATCGATGCAGACGGAAACGCGGCCTTCAACGTCGCGATCCGGACGCTGCGCCTGACCGAGATCGAGAACGGGCGCGGCAAGGCAGTGCTGGGTGTGGGCGGCGCGATCGTGGCGGATAGCGACAGCCAGGTCGAATGGCGCGAGGCGGTGCTGAAAGGCGGATTCGCCCGCGCCTCTTCGTCCGAGCTGACCGCGCCGAATTTCGACCTTCTCGAAACCATGCTGTTCACCCCCGACAGGGGCGTTGCGCTGCTCGAACTTCATCTCGAACGCGCGAAGGAAAGCGCGCGCGTACTGGGCCTGTCCTTCGACCGGCACGAGGCGAGAAACCAGATCCAGGCGCTCACCTTCGATCTCGACGCGCCGCACAAGGTGCGTCTCAGGATCGCGCGCGGTGGAGCGATCGCGCTGGAGGCGGGCCCGGTGCCGCATCAGCCGGACCATCCGGCGCGCTGCATTCTGCTGCCCCTGCCCGTCGATCCGGGCGACTGGCGGCTGCGCCACAAGACATCCGATCGCGGCTTTTACGAAGACGCCCGCGTCGTCGCGCTCGACATGGGCGCGGACGAAGCGCTGTTCCTGCGCGACGATGGGCAAGTGACCGAAGGCTCTATCGCCAACCTCTTCGTGGAGCGGGACGGCATCCTGCTGACCCCGCCGCTCTCGCTCGGCCTGCTGCCCGGCGTGTTGCGGCGCTCGCTGATCGAACAAAGCCGGGCGAAGGAAACCGAACTGACAGTGGCGGACCTCGCAGGCGGGTTCTGGCTCGGCAATGCGGTGCGCGGATTATGGCGAGCGGAATTGACCGAATGACACAGATACGAATCCTCTACGAAGACGGCGAAGCGCTCGTCATCGACAAGCCCTCCGGGCTTCCGATCGAGCGCCCCCGGCGCGGCGGCAAAAGCCTCGACGATCATCTCGACGGGCTAAAGCTCGGCTTCCAGCGCCTGCCGCTGCCGGTCCACCGGCTCGATACCGACACCAGCGGCTGCCTACTGCTCGCGCGCAATCCCAAGGCGCACAAGCGCTTCGCCCGCGCTTTCGAAGATAGGCTGGTCCAGAAGCGCTATCTCGGCGTGCTTGCCGGAATCCCGCAAGGCGAGGAGGGCACGATCGAGCTGTCGCTGTCCAAGATCAGCAGCGCGGAAAAGGGCTGGCGGATGATCGCGGCGAAAAAGGGCAAGCCGTCGGTCACGCTCTGGCGGGTGCTCACCGTGCAGGACGGGCGCGCTCTGATCGAATTCCGGCCGGAAACCGGGCGCACGCACCAGATCCGTATTCACTGCGAGGCAGGTCTGGGCCTGCCGCTGCTCGGCGATCCGGTCTATGGGAACGGTGCGACCAAGGGCGCGGCGCCGCGCACCATGCTCCACGCAGCCGGGCTGACGGTCTTGCGCGAAGGCAAGACTCCGATCGAAGCAGTCGCGCCGCTTCCGGCGGATTTCGCTGCGCTCGGATTTGCCGACAGCGGATCGTAATGGGCAAGATCGCCGACCGCGCGCTGGAGATTGCCGAGGAGAAGTTCATCGCCTCCTCCGGCCCCGGCGGGCAAAACGTCAACAAGGTGGCGACGGCGGTGCAATTGCGAGTCGACGTGTTCCGAATCGGCCTGCCGCCGGACGCCTTCGAGCGGCTGAAGGACATCGCGGGCAGCAAGCTGACCAAGAACGGCGAAATCGTCCTCACCGCCAACGAATACCGCACGCAGGACCAGAACCGCGAAGCCGCGCGAGAGAGGCTGACCATGCTGCTGCGCGAGGCGCTGACGCCGCCCAAGCGCCGCGCCAAGAGCCGGGTCAACCGGGTAGGCAAGGTGAAACGCCTGAAAGCCAAGAAGGAACGCGGCGCGGTCAAGGCAAACCGGGGCAAGGTGGATTGGTAGCAGGACCGCCGGTTCGCACCCGCCCGCTTGACTTTTCCCTGGGAATCACCCAATGGCCCCGGCCTGACCGGCGGCGTTGCGGCGTCGCCCTTTGTTTTTGGCCTGTCGGAAAATCCGAACGGCCCCATCGAAAGTTTTAGGAACACGCCATGGCGAAGCCTGCCACCGTCAAGATCAAGCTCGTCTCGACCGCCGATACGGGCTTCTACTACGTGACGAAGAAGAACCCGCGCAACATCACGGAAAAGATGACCTTCCGCAAATACGATCCCGTCGCGCGCAAGCACGTCGAGTTCAAGGAAGCGAAGATCAAGTAAGCGCGTATTTCGATGAACGGGGGGAACGCCTCCAGTTCAGTGGTGGTTCAATGCTCCGACCCTATCAACGGAGCATGACCCAAGTGCATTCGAAAACGAAACAGCTTGCCGCCGCCCTGACGCTTGCCGTCGGCGCCGCGGTTCCTCTCGCCATGATCGCCGCTCCGGCCCCCGCAGTCGCGGCTGCCGGCGATCTCGACAAGGCGGTGGCCGCCCTGCGCGGCATATCGACCATGAAGGCGAATTTCACGCAGACCGACCGGTCCGGCCAGACCATGGCGGGCCAGCTGACGCTGAAGCGGCCCGGCAAGATCCGCTTCGATTACGGCAAGAGCGCGCCGATGCTCGTCGTCTCGAACGGCAAGAGCCTCTATCTGGTCGATTACGACGTCAAACAGGTCGAACGCTGGCCGATCAGCAGTTCGCCGCTGGGCGCCCTGCTCGATCCCAGTCGCGACGTGAAGCGGTACGGCAAACTGGTTCCGACCAGCCATTCGGGTGTCGTCAGCGTCGAAGTGCGCGATCCCAAACGCCCTGAATTCGGCGTCATCACGCTGATCTTCCAGCGCGACGCGGCCTCGCCCGGCGGCTTGAAGCTGACGCACTGGGTTGCGCTCGATGCACAGAACAACCGCACCACCGTTCGGCTGAGCAATCACCGCTACGGCATGTCGGTGGCGGACAGCGCATTCACCTTTTCCGACCCGCGCAAATCGTCCCGTCGGCCCCGGTAAACGGATGGGCGATGGACCGGCCTTCCGGTGCGTCCACCGGATGGCGAATGTTCATCCTTCAGCAAGCCCGACAGGCCTAAAACTTAATTCACAGGACGGATGAAGACGGGTTCCCCCCTGTTGCCCAGATCTTCACAGATGTCCGTTCTGTCCAAGCGTGACGAACGCAAGAAGGAACCCTCGTGCCAATGCCCCCGGCACGAGGGTTTTTTGTTGGATTATTCCCAGCCAAACGCTTTGCGGATGATGTCGTAGATCCGGTTCTGTTCGATCACGCCGCGTGCGCGCTCGGCACCGGGGCCCTGGGCGTAGAGGGCGACATCCTCGCCGCCATGGGTTTCCGATCCCATCGGCACGAGCGCCTGCTGGCGGGCCATCACGCCCGTTTCGGGAACGCCACGCTCGCCCTTCACCGCACCGGGACCGTTCGCGTAGCCGAGCGTGGTGTAGGGCTTGCCGTCCGATGCCAGCGAGGGGCCATCGCCCGTATCGCCATCCTCCCCGCCGCCTTCGGGCGGGTGGACGAGGCCGAGGATGTCGTTCCCGCGCCGGGGATAGCCCGCAATGGTGAAGACGTGGCTGTGATCGGCAGTCACCATGATCAGCGTTTCTTCCGGATCGGTGTTGTCGATCGCGTATTGGATCGCACGCGCGAATTCGACCGCCTCTTCAAGCGCATAGCCCGCCTGGCCCGCATGGTGGCCGTGATCGATTCGCCCGCCTTCGACCATCAGGTAATACCCCTGCGGATCGGACCGGAGCCGTGCGATCGCCGTGGCGGTCAGATCGGTCAGGGTCGGCTCGGTCGTATCCGGCTTGCGATCGACCATGTAGGTCATGTGGCTTGGCGAAAAGAGGCCGAGCACGGGGCGGTTCGCGGGCGCGGCGGCCAGTTCGTCCGCCGTGCGCACATAGCTGCCGCCGGTGCGCGCCGCCCAGTCGCGCGGCAGGTCGCCATCTGCCGCCATGCGCTGGCCGCTTCCGTCCGCGCCGAAGAACGCTGCGCGCCCGCCGCCCAGCGCCAGATCGAAATCGCTCTCGACCAATTGCAGCGCGATATCGCGGCACATCTGGCCGCGTTGGCCTTCGGGAATGCCGATATCGGCTTCCCAATTGCGATCGACGCTGCGGGCATAGACCGAAGCGGGCGTCGCATGGGTGATCCGCGCGGTGCTGACGATCCCGAGTGCGAGTCCCCGCCGCTTCACTTCTTCGCCCAGCAGCGGCAGTTCATGCCCCCGCCCGCTGGCGCAATCGCCGGTGATGGCTTCCGGCCCCATGCCGAGCATGCCGATCTTGGTCTTCACGCCCGAATGCATCGCCGTGGCGGTGCCCGCGCTATCGGGGGTCTGCGCGTTGGTGTTGTAAGTCTTTACCAGCGCGACATTCTCGAAATTTTCGAACGGGAGCACATGCTCCTCGCCCGATTTGCCGAGCTTCTGCCCTGCGTAGATGCGCGCGGCGGTGATCGTGGAAATCCCCATCCCGTCACCGATGAAGAGAATGACGTTCTTTGCCTTGGCCTCCGTCTGCGCCGGAGCCACCGGAGAGGCCGACGCGACGGGAGCCGTCGACCCTTGCGTGGTGGCGCACGCCCCCAGAGCCAACGTGAAAACGCAAGCGGCCAGCGCGGTTTTGCGGCGAAACGCCATCCTCAATCTCCTCACACCTGTATGGCTTCGCCCTAGGTGACATTCGCGTGTGGCGAAACGGTGAAACTTGCCCCCCGCGCGGCGTATGCCTAAGTCGCGCCCCATGGCCTCCCCGAACCTCTCCGTCGCGACCTGGAACATCAACTCGGTGCGCCTGCGCATACCGATCGTCGAACGTTTCCTGACCGAGCAGGCACCCGACGTGCTCTGCCTGCAGGAGATCAAGTGCCAGGAGGACCAGTTCCCCTACGAAGCGTTCCGCGCCCTCGGTTACGAGCATTTCGCCGTGCACGGCCAGAAGGGCTACCACGGCGTCGCCACAGTGGCGAAAGTGCCGATCCGCGATTTTTCCAAGCATGACTGGCAGGACAATGGCGAAGCGCGCCATATCGGGGTGGAATTGACCGATCCCGCACATCAGGGGATGATCGTCGAAAACGTCTACGTGCCTGCGGGCGGAGACATTCCCGATCGCGAGCAGAATGTGAAATTCGGCCAGAAGCTCGACTTCTTCGAGCGGATGACGCGCTGGGCCGATACGGTCGACCGCCCCACGCTGATCGTGGGCGATTTCAACGTCGCCCCGCTCGAAAGCGACGTCTGGAGCCACAAGCAATTGCTGAAGGTGGTCAGCCACACGCCCGTAGAGGTCGAGACGCTGCAACGCTTCATGGACGCACATGGCTGGGCCGATATCGGGCGCCAGCATATCGCCGCGCCGGAACGCTATTACAGCTGGTGGAGCTATCGTTCGAAGGACTGGAAGGTGAACGATCGCGGGCGCCGGCTCGACCATATGTGGGCGAGCCCCGAATTGGCCGCGCAGAGCGTGGGCCATCACGTCCACGAAAACGCTCGCGATTGGGAAAAGCCGAGCGATCACGTGCCCCTCGTCACGGAATTCGCGCTCTGAGCGAGGCCGCCCCTTCTCCGCGTCGCGCGGCGCAGGGCGTCGATGCGCTGCGCCATGGCTGGCCGATCCATCTGGACGGCGGGCCGGTCCTGCAGCCGATCGAGACCTGTTACGACGATGCGATCGCGTCCGAAACGCTGCTGATTTCCGCCAGCCGCGCCGGTACTCTGAAACTCGCCAATCAGCGCGACGCGGCCATTCCCGGCGAGCCGGTGCTGCTGCGCGGGGCCGAGCGGTTCTCGCGTGATGCCGCGCTGGCGGTGGCGGATCCCGCGCTCGATCTGGCGCATCCGATGAAGGGGCCGTTCAAGGCGCTGCCGCATGACGATTGGGCGGACCAGGCCCGCGCCGCGCTGGACCTGGCGCGGATCGCAGGCATCCTTCCCGCCTTTCTGGTCGCGCCCGAAGGGGCAGAGCCGCCGGTCGCGCTGACGCTGGCCGATGCGCGCGCCTATGCCGATCCCGCGAATCTCATCGTCGCCTCGCGCGCGCGCCTGCCCGTCGAAGCGTTCGAGAATGCGGAGATCGTCGCCTTTCGCAGCCCCGCCGATACGCGGGAGCATGTCGCGCTGATCCTCGGCCAGCGACGATCCGACACGCCGCCGCTGGTGCGCCTGCATTCGGAATGCCTGACCGGCGACGTCCTCGGCAGCCTCAAATGCGATTGCGGCCCGCAACTGGACGCCGCGCTCCATGCGATGGCGGACGAGGCGAAGGGCCGGGGCTGGGGGGTATTGCTCTATATGCGGCAGGAAGGGCGCGGGATCGGCCTCGTCAACAAATTGCGGGCCTATGCCCTGCAGGATCAGGGCCACGACACGGTGGACGCGAACACCCGCCTGGGCCTCCCCGACGAAGCGCGCGATTTCCCGACCGCCGCGCGCATCCTCGGTCTGCTGCGTGTGCCGAGCATCCGCCTGATGACCAACAATCCTGCGAAGGTCGCGGCGCTGGAAGCCGAGGGCGTGACGGTCACCGAACGCGTCCCCCACGCCCTACCCGACAATCCGCACAACGCCCGCTACCTCGCGACCAAGCGCGACCGGGCGGGGCATCTGCTGCCGTAATTCGCGCCTACCGCCGCTCGAACGGCTTCAGGCCCGCTCCCAATTCGTTGTTCGCGATCGACAGGCGGTCGCCCGTCCAGTCGGCGATGAAGGCCGGGCTGCGCCTCAGGTCGGGGACGAGGCGCGCGTCATTGTCCGATATGACCAGCCCGTCGGACAAGTAATTCCCTTCTTCCGCGCCCACCGCGATGAAGGCGGACCAGTTCTCCTTGTCGCGCCCCTGGACGAACCAGTTGCGCACGATCCGGCCATTGCCGCCATTGGGCAGGTCGATCATGTAATTGGTGCCGCGCCCATTCGCATCGTCGAAGCTGGAATCCTCCACGATCGTGCGCGCCGCGCGGCTCTTCACGTAATGCCCGCCCGTGCCCGCTTCGAAACGGCTGCGCGTGACGGCAGTCTCGCCGATCTCGCCGGTATAGATCGAATGCGCGCAGCCCCCATCGCCCTCGCAGGTGCCGAGGCGGGTGAAGGTCGATTTGTCGATGCGCAGGCGGATGTCCGGATCGTGCGCGGTGAGGATGCCCTGCTCGCTGTCGCGGAACCAGCTTTGCGTGACGGCCAGCTCTCCGCTTTCGAGGCGAATGCCTGCCCCGTTGCGATCGGGCACGGCGATGTGGGAGAAGACCAGGCCGATCACCGTCGCACTGTCGCCGCCGAGCACGAGCGCGCCCTTGCCCTCGCAGGCGACCCCCGAAAGCGCGGATTTGCCCGGCTGCGATGCGCGGTAGGTTATCCGGCCGGCGCGCTGGACTGCACATTCGTTATAGGTGCCGGGCGCGAACACGACCGTGCCCTCGCCCCCGCCGATCGCATCGACCGCGTCCTGTAGCGAGGCATAGCCACGCCCTGTCTCGGCAACGGTAAAAGGCGCGCTTTGCTGGGCGGAGAGCGGGAGGGTGGAGGCCGCGAGCGCAGCGACGAGGAGAGAGCGCGTTTTCATAAGCGCGATCCTAGCGCGCTCCCCCTTACCGGCACCATAATTTCGGCAGGCGTATCAGTTCGCATCAGTTCGCGAGAACGCAGCGCAGGAAACGCTCTCCATACGCTTCCAGCTTCTTGGCGCCCACGCCGCCGATCTGGCCGAGCCGCGCAAGCGTGTCGGGCCGGGCCAGCGCCATTTCGCGCAAGGTGGAATCGTGGAAAATGACATAGGGCGGCACGCCCGCCTCCTCGGCCAGTTCCTTGCGCAGGGCCCGCAGCGCTTCGAACAAGGGATTGCCGACCGGATTGGGCGTGCCATCGCCGCCGCGCCGGCCCGAGCGGCGTTGGCGCTTCGGCGGCACCACGATCGCGACCTCGCGCTCTCCCTTGAGGATTTCGCGCGCGCCCGTGCCCAGCGCCAGCCCGCCGTGATCGTTTGCAACGAGGTGGCCATGAGCCTGCAAGGCGCGTGCAACCGGCTTCAGGAGCACCGCCTCCTCGCCGGAGACGATCCCGAACACGGAAAGGTTGTCGTGCCCGCGCTGGCGGATGCGATCGTCGGGCGATCCGGTGAGCACTTTCGTCAGATGCCCCATCCCGAAGCTCTGTCCGGTGCGATAGACGGCGGACAGGAGCTTGCGCGCCAGTTCGGTCGCATCGGTGACGCCGGGCGCGTCGAGGCAATTGTCGCAATTGCCGCATTTTTCGGGCGGGTCCTCGCCGAAATGCCGCAGCAGGATCGCGCGGCGGCATTGCGCGGTTTCGACGAGGCCCGCCAGCGCGTCCAACCGCTGGCGTTCGGCCACGCGGCGATCCTCGGGCACTTCTTCCAGCCGGGCGCGCGCGGTCGCGAAATCGCTCGCGCCCCACAGCATCACCGCGCCCGCCGGATCGCCGTCACGCCCCGCGCGGCCGGTTTCCTGATAATAGGCCTCGATCGATTTCGGCACGCCGACATGGGCGACGAAGCGCACGTCGGGCTTGTCGATCCCCATGCCGAACGCGATCGTGGCGACGATCACCATATCCTCGCTCGCGACGAAGCGCGCCTGATTGTCCGCGCGCTCCTCCGCCGGAAGCCCGGCGTGATAGGGCAGGACGGGGCGTCCGGTCGCGCTGGCGAGCTTTTCGGCGATGTCCTCCACCTTGCGACGCGTGGGCGCATAGACGATGCCCGGGCCGGGGCGATCCTGCATGATACCGGCGATCTGGCGCACCGGATTGTCGCGCGGCGTGATCGCATAGCGGATATTGGGCCGGTCGAACCCGGCGAGGACGAGCCCGTCTTCCGGGATACCCAGCTGCGCCATCACGTCCGCGCGAGTCTGCCGGTCGGCAGTGGCGGTCAGCGCCAGGCGCGGGACGTCCGGAAAGGCGTCCATCATCGGGCGCAGCATGCGATAATCGGGGCGGAAATCGTGGCCCCATTCGCTGACGCAATGCGCCTCGTCCACCGCGAACAGGCACAGCGGCGCGGCGCTCAACAGTTCGCGAAAATGCGGCTGGCTGGCGCGTTCGGGCGCGACGTAAAGCAGGTCCAGATCGCCCGCGCGGAACGCATCCTGCGTCTCGCGCCAGTCCGCATCGGCGCTGGTGAGCGTGGCGGCGCGGATCCCGTTGGCGCGCGCGCTGCGCAATTGATCGTGCATCAGCGCGATCAGCGGGCTGACGACCACGCAGGTGCCCCGCAGCATGGTAGCGGGCAATTGATAGGTCAAAGACTTGCCCGCGCCCGTGGGCATCACCGCCAGCGTCGATCGGCCCGCCAGCACGCGTTCGACCACCGCAGCCTGTTTCCCGCGAAAATCGTCGAATCCGAAGGTGCGGCGCAGTTCGGCGCGCGCTTCGTCGAGCTTCCTGTCCAGCGCATCCGTGCTGGGGCGATCCGGGGCGAGAAGGTCGTCCATCGGCCCCGCCCTGCCAGAGATCGCCGCACGCGCGAAGGGCCGAGCGGGTCTTTTCGGCCATTTTCCCCTTGCCCCCGCTGCGCCGGGAGGGCTTAACCCCAGACAGCCCTGGTATCGCGGCGCATCGCCCGATGCCCGATTTTTTGGAGACAGAAATGAAGTTCCGCACGCCCGCCCGCAAATACGCTCTGGTCGCCACCGTCATCGCCGCCCCGCTCGCGCTTGCCGCCTGCAGCGATTCGGACGATGCGGCTTATGAAACCGATACCGAAACGGTCGAGATCGAAGCCAACGAAGCGCTCGAGAACGTCGATGCCATGCCGGTCGAGGACCCCCAAGCCTCCATGCCCGATCCCGTGGTCCCCAGCACAACTCAGACCGTCGATCCCGAAGCTGCCGCCGCCGCCGAGGCCGCGCGTCAGCAGACCCTGCAGGATGAAGGCGACGATGCCGCCGCCACCGCCGCTGCGGCGATGGATGCGATGAACGAGGAGTAAGTCGATGCACGGCGCGCTCGCCCTCCTTGCACTCGGAACGGTCCTCGTCTCCGCCTGCAGCCCGTCGGACAACGATCCGGGCCCCGGCGGCGTGACGGTGGGCGAAGCGCGCGCGCTCGACGAAGCGGCGGAAATGATAGAGCAGCGCCGCATTCCCGCCGACGTGCTGGCCGAAGAGGAGCTGGCAAGCGAAAGCGCGGCCAGCGAAGGCACGGCCAGCGAAGGCACGGCGGGCGAAAATGCGGTGGGCGCAACCGCTGGAAACGAACCGAATACGGGCCAGAATACGGGAGAATAAGAATGAACGCACCGGCCACCAAACCCGCCCCCGCCCGCAATCCGGGCATGGATGCGGACACTTTCGCCCAGTTTCACGAACAGCTCGAACGCTATGTGCGCGAACGGCTGATCCCGGCGGAAAAGGACGTGATCGAGAACGATCGCGTGCCCGACGATATTCTCGATGAAATGAAGGACATGGGCCTGTTCGGCCTCTCCGTGCCCGAAGATCACGGCGGTGCCGGGCTGAACATGACGCAATACGCCAAGATCGTGAAGACGATGAGCTATGCCGCGCCCGCCTTCCGCTCGATCTTCTCGATCAATATCGGGATGTTCAATTCCGCCTTGAAGAATGGCGGGACCGAGGCCCAGCAGAACGAATGGTGGCCGCGCATCGCGGGCGGGGAAATCGCCTGCTTCGGCCTGACCGAGCCCGGCTCGGGATCCGATTCGGCAGCGATGGCGACCACGGCGAAGCCCGATCCCGACGGGAATGGCTGGATCCTCAACGGATCGAAACGCTACATCACCAATGCGCCCCACGCCGATGTCGCGCTGATCATGGCGCGTACCGAAAAGGATGCGTTGCCCAAGAACGCACATGTCAGCGCCTTCATCGTGCCCATGGACACGCCCGGCGTTTCCGTGGGCAGCCCGGACAAGAAGATGGGCCAGGCCGGATCGCATATCGCCGACGTGATGCTCGACGACGTGCATGTTCCGGGCGATGCGCTGCTTGGCGGAGAGACCGGCCAGGGTTTCCGCTTCGCGATGATGAGCCTCGACAACGGGCGCATCTCGGTGGGCGCGGCCAGCACGGGCTATGCGCGCCGCGCGCTCGATTCCGCGCTTCGCTACGCCAATGAACGCAAGGCGTTTGGCGAGCCGATCGCGAATTTCCAGCTGATCCAGCAGATGCTCGCCGAAAGCGAGACGGAGATCTACGCCGCAGAATGCATGATGGCGGACGTGACCGCGCGCGCCGATGCGGGCGAAAGCACGATCAAGCAGGCCGCCGCCTTCAAGGTGTTCGCATCCGAAATGTGCGGCCGCGTGGTCGATCGGGTGGTGCAGATCTATGGCGGGGCGGGCTATCTAGCGGAATACGATGCCGAACGCTTCTTCCGCGATGCGCGCATCTACCGCATCTACGAAGGCACGACGCAGATCCTGCAATTGCAGATCGCCAAGCATATGCTGCGCGAATACGCGGCGTTGTAATGCGCGGCTGAGCGGTGAGGGATTTTTCCGACTGGATCGGGCGCGAGCAGCGTTCGTCCGACCGGCTCGACACAGCGCTCGCGGCGCGCTGGTGTGCCACCTTCGATCGCGATGCACCTTTGGACGAGGCGATGCCGCAGGGGATCCATTTTTGCCTCTGCACGCCCGAGGCGCGCACGGCGCAATTGGGCGAGGATGGGCACCCCGCGCGCGACGACAGCCCGGCGAGCTTCCTTCCCCCCATCCCGCTTGCGCGCCGGATGTGGGCGGGCAGCGCGATCCGCTTCCATGCGCCGCTGGCGGTTGGCGCAACGGTTGAGCGCGTGAGCCGCATCGCCTCCATCACCGATAAATCCGGCAGCCGCGGGCAGATGGTATTCGTGGAGGTCGAGCATGAAACTTCAGCGGACGGCCTGCTGGCGGTCAGCGAGACACAGACGCTGGTCTACCTCGAAGCGCTGGCGGGCGACGCGCCGCTTTCGCCGCCCGAATCTGGCTCCGACAGCTTCGATCCGGGCGATTGGGACGCGCACCGCGCAATACGGCCCGATCCGCGCCTGCTGTTCCGCTATTCCGCGCTCACCTTCAACACGCACCGCATCCATTACGACGCGCCCTATGCGCGCGATGTCGAGCGGTATCGCGGCCTGGTGGTGCACGGCCCGCTGACCGCCAGCCTGCTGTTGCAGCTTGCCGCCGAACTATGCGGCGAGAACCGATTGGCGAGTTTCCGCTTTCGTGGGCTCAGCCCAGCCATTGCTGGCGAGCCGCTGCATCTGGTCATGCGCGCGCAAGGCGGTGCCATTGAACTGGCGGCCTTCGCCCAGGATGGGCGGCAGATCACGCAGGCGAGTGCCGAGATCGCCTGACGCAGGATTTGGCATTCGCCGTGCGAACGCTTACATCGATTGCCATGGCTACACTTGCTGAACCCCCGCAGGATTTCACCTCGCTTCCCGAAATGCCCGAAGGGGTGTTTACCGCGCCGCTGAAGCGGCCCGAGCATCTGGGTGAGGACTGGCTGGAACCCAAGCAGACCGAATACGATTCGGGCGACGATGCGATCTGGAACGATCTGTTCGCGCGCCAGATGGAGGTGTTGCCGGGCCGCGCGGCGAGCGCGTTCATGCAGGGTCTTGAAAAGCTCGACCTCGGTCGGGGCGGCGTGCCCGATTTCGGCGATCTGAGCGCGGAACTGGACACGCTGACGGGGTGGAGCGTGGTGCCGGTCCCGATGCTGATCCCCGACCACATCTTCTTCTGGCATCTGGCCAATCGGCGCTTCCCTGCGGGCAATTTCATCCGCACGCGCGAGACGTTCGATTATATTCAGGAACCCGACGTCTTCCATGACGTGTTCGGCCATGTCCCGATGCTCACCGATCCGATCTTCGCCGATTACATGCAGGAATACGGCAAGGCCGGCTGGAAGGCGATGCGCCACAACCGGTTGAAGGCACTGGGCTCGCTGTATTGGTATACGGTCGAATTCGGCCTGTTGCAGGAAGCGCCCGGCGATATCCGCGCCTATGGGGCGGGCATCCTCTCGGGGCCGACCGAAGTGATTTACGCGGTGGAGGCCGAGAGCCCCAACCGCATCATGCTCAACGTCGATCGCGTCATGCGCACCGACTATGTGATCGACGATCTGCAGCCGACCTATTTCGTGATCGACAGCTTCGAGGATCTCTACCACCAGACGGTGGAGCGCGATTTCGACCGGTTGTACCGCAATCTCGATCCCGGCTTCACTTACGCCAACACCGCCGTGATCGACGTGGACGACGTGCTGCATCAGGGCACGCTGGAATACACGCTGAGAGGCGGACGAGGGAGCGGCGCGAAGGCTGTCTAGTTTGCGAACCGGCCTCCGCCGGTTCGTCCTCGGTGCTGATCCTCCCTTTGGTCGGGCACCTGCGGGGCGGCCGCGTGGCCTTGCGGTCCGCTAGTCGCGGACCGAGCCTGAACTCCGCAGCAAGAATAGAAATATCCCGGCCACATCTGTCGGCTTGATCGCGGAGCTCGGACCCGAAGGGTCCGCAAGGGCGACCGCCCGCCCGCAGCGCCGTGAGGCGCGAGGACATCGCGCGCCGGATGGCGTGCGGAGAACAAAAAACGCAAAACAAAAAAGGCTCCGGATCGCTCCGGAGCCTTTCTCGTCATTTCGGAAAACCGGACTTACGGGGTGTCCATATCGTCGGCGGTTTCTTCCATCTGCTCTTCCATGGCATCGGTCTGGTCGTCCATGGCATCGGCCTGCTCATCGGTGATCTCACCCGAGGCTTCCATGTCGTTGACCATCGCGTCGCGATTGTCTTCCATGGTTTCGGCCTGATCTTCCATGGCGTTTTCCTGCGGGCTGTCGCAGGCGGCGACGCTCAGACCGAGCGCGGCGATGGATGCAATAGCAATCTTTTTCATTTCTCTTCCCCTTGTTGATGGAGCCATCGGCCTAGCGGCCTGAGCTCCGTTTGGTAAGCTTCGAAGGATAATTTTCTACCCGGCGACGCGCTGTCGCGCCACATCCGCGATACCGATCGCTACGACCGCGCCGATCACGGCCCACAACAGATCGTAGGCGCCGATCCCGGCGAGAAGGTTGGCATTGCCGAGCACGGCGCTTGCCACGAGCGCGCCGACGATGCCGGCACCCGCCATCGTAAGAATCGCGCCGCGATCTTCGCGTCTCAACAAGATGGAGCCGAGCCAGCCGAGAACGGCACCGACGACGACCAGAATGATGAGACCCATGACAGGTAATCCGAGTTGCTTATGGGTAGCTCAAGCGCCGCTGAACGGATCGGTTCCCGATTACGGCAGGATTTTGGCGGCAAAGCCGCTTTCATTTCCGGACTGTGGCGAAAAGACCACTCCTCGCACCGCCATTTTTGCCCCCGGTTCAGGCGATCCCGAAAAACCACACTGCAACCAGCCCAAGCGCGATACGATACCATGCAAAGGGCGAGAAGCCGTGCTTGGACACGTATGCGACGAAAGCGCGGATAACTGCCAGCGCCACCAGGAAGGCGGCGAGGAAGCCCAGCGCGATTTCACTCCATCCGATAGCCGCCTCGCCTGCCAAAAGGGCCGGTTCGTCGAGGATCTTGACCGTAGCTGCGCCCAGCATGGTCGGCACGGCGAGGAAGAAGCTGAATTCTGCAGCCGTCTTGCGTCCCACACCCATGGCTAGAGCGCCCATAATGGTCGCTGCCGAGCGGCTGGTACCGGGCACCATCGCGAGACACTGGACGAGGCCGATCGTGAGGCAGGATTTCCACGAGAGGGCTGCCACCCCGTGATCGGGGCGGGCGGGAATGATCTTTTCCAGTACCAGGATCGCAATCCCGCCCACGATCAGCGCTCCTGCCACCACCAGCGGACTTTCCAGCATCACATCGATTGCATCTTTCGCGAGCAGACCGATCACCGCGGCGGGCAGAAATCCCAGGAGAATATTGCGCACGAAACGCACCGACTGCGCTTCTCCCCGAAGAAGGCCGGTGCCCATCGACCAGAACAGCGACCAATAGCTCACCACGACCGCCAGGATCGCGCCAAGCTGGATCACGATGTTGAATTGCCGCCACTGAGCCGGATCGTAACCGAAAAACCCCTGCGCCAGAATCAGATGCCCGGTCGATGATACGGGCAGGAACTCGGTCAGACCTTCGAGGATGCCGAGCAGGATAGCGGTTAGGGTGGTGGACATTAATGCCCCCAAGACAAAAGGGGGCGGCAAGTCAAGCGACCTGCCGCCCCCTTGGACGCTCTATGCGACCAGCGCGATCAGAAGATCGTGATGCGCTGTTCGGGCGGCAGATACATTTCGTCTTCCGGAGTCACGTTGAAGGCGTCGTACCACGCGTCCATGTTACGCACGACGCCGTTGACGCGGAATTCCTCCGGGCTGTGCGGATCGGTGCGCAGGCGCTGGCGGGCCGCATCCTCGCGCTGCTGCGAACGCCATACCTGCGCCCAGGCGAGGAAGAAGCGCTGATCGCCGGTCAGCCCGTCGATCACCTTGTCCTCTTCGCCGTTCAGATGCAGCTTGTAGGCGCGATAGGCGAGCGCCAGGCCGCCGAGATCGCCGATATTCTCGCCCAGCGTCAGGCGCCCGTTCACGCAGGTTTCCCCATCGTCGAGCGGGCAGAACGAATTATACTGTTCGACCAGCGCATTGCCGCGCGCATCGAAGGCTTCGCGATCGGCATCGGTCCACCAATTGCGCAGCATGCCCGTGCCGTCGGACTTCGAACCCTGATCGTCGAAACCATGGCCGATTTCGTGCCCGATCACGCCGCCGATCCCGCCGTAATTCACCGCCGGATCGGCCGTGATGCCGAAGAACGGCTGCTGCAGGATGCCCGCCGGGAAGACGATCTCGTTCTTGGTCGGGTTGTAATAGGCGTTCACCGTCTGCGGCAGCATGCCCCATTCGGTGCGGTCGATCGGCCCGCCGAGCTTGGACAGCATATCGTCATACTGCCACTGCGCCGCCGCCATGCGGTTGGCGAGCGGGCCGTCGGCATCGATCGCCAGCGTGTCGTATGTCTCCAGCTCGTCACGATAGCCGATCTTGGGATCGAAGGCATCGAGCTTGGCCATGGCTTCCTTTTTGGTCGCCGGGCTCATCCACTCGATATCGTCGATGCTCTGGGCGACCGCCTTGCGCAGATTCGCGACCAGATCGACCATCGCGGCCTTGTTCTCGGCCGGGAAATACCGCTCGACATAGGACGCGCCGACCAGCTCGCCGAGCAGGCCTTCGGTCTCGTCGATCGAACGCTTCCAGCGCGGGCGCTGTTCGGGCGTGCCGTTCAATGTGGTGCCGTAAAAGGCGAACTGCGCGTTATCGAGCGCGCTCGGCAGCACCGCCGCGTTCGAATTGAGGAAGCCCTTTACCGTCCAGGCCTGCAACACGTCCAGCGGAGTCGCCTGGACGAGCGCCATCATCGCGGGCGTGCCGCCGCCGATCTTGGCAAGCGTCGCTTCGTCGAGGCCGAGTTCCTGCGCGCGCGCATCGCTCGGCGGCAAGTCGGAGACGATGAAGCGATCCGTGTCGGCGAAGCCCGACGTGGTCAGCATCGCGTCGATCGGAAAATCGCCTGCCATGCTGCGCAGTTCGGCAGGCGTCAGCGCGTTGTAGGTTAGATCCCGATTGCGGCGCGTGGCACGGTCCCAGGTGACGGTGCGCGCGATCTGGTCTTCGAAATCATAGACCTGCTGCGCCATCGCAGCGGCGTTTTGGTATCCAGCCTGTTCGTACAGGAAGGTCAGATAGTCGCGATATTTGGCCTGGATATCCTGGCCCTTCTCGCTGGTGTCGAGGTAATAGTCGCGGTCGGGAAGGCCGAGCCCTCCCGAGCCGAGATAGACCGAATAGCGCGTCGGCTCCTTCGCATCGACCGAGACATAGCCGCCGAGCGGGCTGGAATAGCCGGGCTTGGACCACAGCGTCACCAATTCAGCCAGATCGTCCGTCCCGCGGATCGCGTCGAGATAGGGCTGCGCCGGGGCAAGGCCGGCGGCATCGATCGCAGCATTGTCGTTATAGGCGTTATAGGCGGCCACAATTCTGCGCTCGTCGGCAGACAGGCTGGCAGCATCGCGCGAGACCAGCTCATCGACGAGAGTCTTCACGTCGCTGGTCGATTTCTCGCGCAGCAGGTTGAACGCGCCGAAGCGGCTGTATTCCGGAGGCAGCGGGTTGGCATCGAGCCATTTCTGATTGGCGTAGGCGAAGAAGTCGTCACCCGGATCGATCGAGGGTGACAGGGTTTCCGGATCGAAGCCCCAGGTGCCGAAGCTCATGGTCGGCGTCGCGACGGCGGCGCTGGAGGCTTCGCCGTCTTCAACGTGGAAGGCTTCATGAACGCCCTCCATCTCATGCGCGTCCTGCGCGGCGGCGGGCACGGTAAGGGTCAGTGCTAGGACACTGGCTCCGGCGGAAAGAATATGGCGGATCATATAGGCGACTCCCAAGAATGCGGACGAAATGTCCCGAAGGTCACCCGGACGGGTGAAGCGCCCCCGGTGCGACCCGTCAACGCCGTTCGTCGGAACGTAAGCTAGCTTGATAGAATGGCGCGGCTGAAAGCGGCCTGAACCGCCGGTTCCGCCGCCGATCAGGCGCTCTCCAGCCCGAACTGGAGCGAGGCGAGCCGGGCATAGAGCCCTTCGCCGGCAGAAAGCTGCGCATGCGTGCCCTGCTCCACGATTGCGCCGTCTTCCATCACCACGATCCGGTCCGCCGCGCGCACGGTGGCGAGGCGGTGGGCGATGACGAGCGTGGTGCGCTCTTTCATCAGGCGCTCCAGCGCGTCCTGCACCAATCGTTCGCTTTCCGCATCGAGCGCGCTGGTCGCCTCGTCCAAGAGCAGGATCGGCGCATCGCGCAGCAAGGCACGCGCGATGGCGAGCCGTTGCTGTTGGCCGCCCGACAGGCGCGTACCGTTTTCGCCCAGATACGTGTCGAGGCCGTTTGGCAATCGTTCGAGGAATTCGGCCGCATTGGCCGCGCGCGCCGCGTCCCAGATCTGATCGTCGCTCGCCGCCCAGTTTCCGTAACGCAGATTGTCGCGCGCATCGGCGCTGAACAGCACCCCGTCCTGCGGGACCATGGCGATGCGGTCGCGGATGTCGGCGGGGTCGGCGCTGGTCAGCGCAATCCCGTCGATCCGCACCGTGCCCGCCTGCGGATCGTAGAATCGCTCGGCCAGCTGGAAGATGGTCGATTTGCCCGCTCCGGATGGCCCGACGATGGCGACGGTTTCGCCAGGTTCGACTTCGAGGCTGAAATCCTTGAGCGCGGCGACATCGGGCCGGGTCGGATAGCGGAAAGTGACGTTGCGGAAGGACAGGCTGCCGCGCGGGGGCACGGGCAGCGGTTGCGGGCGCGCGGGCGGCGCGATGTCGGGCGTCTCCTCCAGCAATTCGCCCAACCGGCTCGCCGCGCCCGCACCGCGCAGCAGATCGCCATATACCTCGGTCAGCGCGCCGAACGCGCCCGCGACCAGCCCGGCGGTAAGGACGAAGGCGGCGATGGTGCCGCCGGTTATCGTCCCTTCGCTGACCGCCGTGGCCCCGCGCCAGACCAGCAGGGTGATCCCGCCGAAGACGAACAGGATCACGATCGCGGTCATCGCCGCGCGGATCGCGATGCGCCGCCGCGCCACGCCGAACGTACGCTCCACCGCCGCCTGGAAGCGATCCGCCTCGCGCGTTTCCTGGTTGAAGCCCTGTACGATCTTCATAGCCGACAGCACTTCGGTCACCATCGCGCCGATATCGGCCACCCGATCCTGACTGGTGCGGCTCACTTTGCGAAGGCGGCGTCCGAAATAGGTGATCGGCACCACGATGGCGGGAATGATGAGGACGAGCCCGACGGTCAGGCCGGGGACGAGATAGAACAGATAGATCGTACCGCCGATCGCCATCAGCAGATTGCGCAGCGCCACGGAGACGGTGGTGCCCACAACCTGTTCGATCAGCGCGGTATCGCTGGTCATGCGGCTGGAGATTTCCTTGGGCGAGTTCTCCTCGTAAAAGGCGGGCGCGAGGCGCAGCAGGTTGCGATGGACCCGCAGGCGGATGTCCGCGACCACCCGCTCGCCCAGCCAGCTGACGAAATAGAACCGCATCGCCGTGCCCGCCGCGAGCACCGCCACGATCATCAGCAGATAGCGAAACCAGCGCCCGATATCCTGCGTATCCCCGCCGCCCGCGAAACCGCGATCGATCACCATCTTGAACCCGGCAGGGATCGCCAGCGTGGCCGCCGCCGTGATTACCAGAGCAAGGCCCGCCAGCGCCAGATAGCCGGGATAGTTCGCAACCGCGGCATAGACGATGCGCAGCGGCTTGAGCGATCGCGCCTCGCCTGCCTCACCCGCGGTTTCGCCTCTGTCTTCCCTGCGCGCACGGCGACCGAAACGGCGTTTGCGGGGCATTTCTCGCAGGGGTTCGTCCATGGCATTCCACCTAGGGCGGCGCGCGGCGAAAATCCACTCGCCAAGGATAGCTTAACCCGCCTTTTGCGCATTGTGCGTTGCACACAAGGCATTCCATCGCCACGTTGCGTCTTTAAGAGATACGCGCCACCCAGAACGATAACAGGCGCTCGCAGGGGAATCGCAATGCTGTACCAAGCCTACGAACTGCAACGCAGCTGGCTCTCGAGCGCCAGCGCCTGGGCCTCCATCGGCTCGGAAATGCTGAACAATCCGGCGCTGCCGATGGGCTATTTCGGCATGGGTCCGATGGCGGCGAGCGCGCTGGAAGTGTTCGCCCACGCCACCGCCACCTATGGCAAGCCCGCCTGGAACATCGAGGCGGTCAAGGTCGATGGGAAGGCCCGCTCGGTCGAGGAAGCCACCGTCGTCAACCGCCCCTTCGGCGACCTGAAGCGCTTCCGCCGCGAAGGATTGCCGGAGGATGCGCCCAAGCTGCTGGTGGTCGCACCGATGAGCGGGCATTACGCCACCCTGCTGCGCGGCACGGTCGAACGGATGATCGAGAATTGCGAGGTCTATGTCACCGACTGGGCCGATGCGAAGACGGTGCCCGTGTCCGAAGGCCAGTTCGATCTCGACGATTATATCGACTACGTGATCGGCTTCCTCGAACATATCGGGCCGGACGCGCATGCGATGGCGGTGTGCCAGCCTTCCGTCCCGGTCTTCGCCGCCGTCGCGATCATGAACCGGGACGATCACCCCTGCACGCCCAGGACGCTCACCATGATGGGCGGGCCGATCGATACGCGCTGTTCGCCAACCACCGTCAACGATCTCGCCATGGAGCGCCCGATCGAGTGGTTCCGCCACAACGTCATCGCCACCGTGCCGATGCAGTATCGCGGCAGCGGGCGGCGCGTCTATCCCGGCTTCCTCCAGCTGGCGAGCTTCATGTCCATGAACCTCGGCAATCACATGCAAAGCCATTACGAGATGTTCAAGCATCTGACCGAAGGCGACGAGGCGAGCGCGCAGGCGACCAAGGATTTCTACGACGAATATCGCAGCGTCTGCGACATGACGGCGGAATTCTACCTCCAGACCGTGATCGAGGTGTTCCAGACCCACTCGCTGCCCAACGGCACTTACGAACACCGCGGCCGCCGCATCGATCTGGGCGACATCACGAAAACCGCCCTCCTCGCCATCGAAGGCGAGCGCGACGATATCTCCGGCCTAGGCCAGACCCGCGCCGCGCTGGAACTGACGCCGAATTTGGACGCGTCGAAGAAGCGCTACTACATGGCCGAGGGTGCCGGGCATTACGGCATCTTCAACGGCAGCAAATGGCGCGGAAAGATCGCTCCGGTGGTGGAGGAGTTTATCGCCGAGCATGGGTGAGGTCGTCGCGGCTTAAATAGCTGCTTCCGACCCATTTAGGACATCAGTGATCGACTTCCTGATAGCTAATTCTGACCCCCGAACTCTGTTCCGCCTGTTTGAACAGGCGTGACTTAGCTGCGTAGCGAATCAACAAGTGGTCAGACGTCAGCCATCTTTGCTCAGCCCAAGGGCCACCCCAATCACCAACTGCGGCTGCTCCATGGCCGTCATCGGCCCGGAAGATATTCCCGCTGCCGGACGGCTGCTCACCCTTCGTGACTATTGAGACTTGTGTCGAGAACCCGGTGGTCGCGCCGCAATCCCGCTGGAAAATGATGGCGCTGTGCAAGCCATCGGGGGCATCGGCCCTGCTAATCTGCGTGTTCGAACAAGTGTCAGAGCAGCCACCGAGCGCAATCCCAATCGCCGCTAGAATGCCGTATCGAAACATAGTGAGCACGCTAATCTACGCGGACCAATCGTCAATGGCAGGTTTCAACCCGTTGGCTGACCAAATTAAAAGGGCGGCCCGGGTCACCCCGAGCCGCCCTTTTTGCGTAGCGCTGATCCGCTAGATCAGAAAATCTCGAACAGGCCCGCTGCGCCCATGCCGCCGCCGACGCACATGGTGACGACGCCGTATTTGGCGCCCATGCGCTTGCCTTCGAGCAGCACGTGGCCGGTGCAACGCGCGCCGGTCATGCCGTAGGGGTGGCCGATCGAGATCGAGCCGCCATTGACGTTCAGCTTGTCGTTATCGATCCCGAGCTTGTCGCGGCAGTAGAGGACCTGGACGGCAAAAGCTTCGTTCAGCTCCCAGATGCCGATATCGTCGACCTTGAGGTCGAATCGTTCGAGCAGCTTGGGGATCGCGAAGACGGGGCCGATGCCCATCTCGTCGGGCTCGGTGCCCGCGACTGCCATGCCGACATAGCGGCCGAGCGGCGTAAGGCCCTTCTTTTCCGCAACCTTGGCTTCCATCAGCACGCTGGCGCTGGAGCCGTCCGACAGCTGCGAAGCATTGCCTGCCGTGATCGTGGTGCCTTCGCCCATCACCGGCTTCAGGCTGTTGAGGCCTTCGAGCGTGGTCTGCGGGCGGTTGCCCTCGTCCTTGTCGATGGTGATCGCGACGTCCGAAATCTCGCCCGTTTCCTTGTCCTGCACCTTGTGGGTGGTGGAGACGGGGACGATCTCGTCGTCGAACTTGCCCGCTTCCTGCGCGGCGGCGACGCGCTGCTGCGACTGGAGAGCGTATTCGTCCTGCTGGTCGCGGCTGATGCCGTAACGCTGGGCGACCGTTTCGGCGGTCTGGAGCATCGGCATGTAGATCGCGCCGTGCATCTGCATCAGTTCGGGATCGGGCATGACGCGCATTTCTTTGGTCTGGACGAGCGAAATGCTCTCCTGACCACCGGCGGCGACCACATCCATCCGGTCGGTGATGATTTGCTTGGCCGCCGTGGCGATGCTCATCAGGCCGCTGGAACACTGACGGTCGATCGTCATGCCGCTGGTGCCGATCGGGCACCCGGCACGAAGCGCGACCTGGCGGGCGAGGTTGCCGGCCTGCGCACCCTGCTGGAGAGCGGCGCCCCACAACACGTCGTCGACTTCGCCGGCGTCGATTCCGGCGCGCTCGATCGCGGGCTTCAGGGAATAGGAGCCGAGCGTGGCCCCCTTGGTGTCGTTGAACCCGCCCTTATAGGCGCGGCCGATGGCGGTGCGGGCGGTGGAGACGATTACTGCGTCACGCATTGTAAGAACCTTTCGTCATCCCAGCGCAGGCTGGGATCTTGATCGATAATGTCCGACCTAATCGTTTGCCGGGCGGACAGTGATCCCAGCTTTCGCCGGGATGACGGGATATTTCAGATCAGACGAAATACATCGTCATCCATTCGCAGATCAAAGCGGGCTTTTCCTCGCCTTCGATCTCGATGGTGATCTCGACCGTCTGCTGCCATTGTCCGGAGCGTTTTTCGGTCATTTCGAGCAGCTTCCAATGGCCGCGAATGCGCTTGCCCGAACGGACCGGGTTGATGAAGCGCGTCTTGTTGCCGCCGTAGTTCACGGCCATCTTGATCCCGTCCACGCGCGGCACATCGCTGTTCGCGGTGAGGTAGGGGATCATCGACAGGGTCAGGAAGCCATGCGCGATGGTGCCGCCGAACGGCGTCATCTTGGCGGCTTCTTCGTTGACGTGGATGAACTGGTGGTCACCGGTCGCTTCGGCGAACTGGTTGATGCGCTCCTGCGTCATCTCGACCCATTCGCTGGTGCCCAGTTGTTCTCCGGTCTTGTCTGCCACTTCCTGCGGGGTCATCGGCCTCTCCTTGTGATGATGCGGCGCGAAAGATCACGCCTGTCACCGGGTCTCATGGCGCAAGGAAAAGCATGGCGCAACCGCCCCGCGCGTGCCGTTACGGCATGGCAGTTTCGCGGACCGGCTTGGAAGAGGAGGTGCGCGCGCCACGCCTCTTGCGCCGAGTCCTGCTGCGCTCTGAGCTATCATCGGAAGCCAGCGATTCGCGTTTCGCGCAATAGGTCCACAACGCGATCTGGAGGCCGAGGAACAGGAACACGACCGGCTGATAGCCGATCCCCTGGAACGCCGCGCCGACGAGGTAGACGATATGCGCGTTCTGGAGCCCGGCGGCGAGAGGGCCGATCCATCGCTCTTCCGAGCCGTCACGCGTGCGATAGCGGCGGCGCAAACGCTCCATCTGCCACAGGCCGGTCAATTGCAGCATGATCCAGGCGATGAAGCCGGGATAGCCCTGCTCCCCCAGAAGCTCGAAATAGGACGAGTGGTAGGCGCGGCCCTTGTCCTCCACCTCGACATATTCGACCGATACCGAACTGCCTTCCTCCGTGCGTTCGGGCATGATGTATTTGAAGCTGTTGCCCCGATAGGCGTCGAACCCGCCGCCGAAGGGATTTTCGCTCACATAGTCGATCGTCCATTCCCACACTGCCACGCGAGTCGAAGCGGACTGGTCGCCGCCATGCTCGGTAATGGTCGACATCCGCTCCCAATAGCTGGCGGGCAGGAAGGGCAGCGCCACGAGGCCGAGTGCTGCGGCGCCCGCGATATAGGCGATACGGTTCTTCACTGTGCGCAGCAGCAGCACGCCCAGCACCGCGATGCAGAGGAGGCCGGTGCGCGCCTCCGTCCCAACCGGGATCAGCAGGCAGGCGAAAATCAGGCACACGCCGAACAGCTTCACGCGCCAATCGGGCGGAAAGACGCGCCCATATTTCATCAGCCAGGCGATCAGCGGCGTCATCCCGATCGCCACCGTGGCTAGCGTGGAGCTTTCGTAGATGTTGGAGTTGTCGTTGACGAAGAAATAGAGGCTCCCATACCCGCCCCCTCCCAGCGCGGTCTTCATCCCCGCGCTGATGACGATCGCGCCCACGGTCAGCACGATGGTCAGGATCACCGCCTCGATCCGGGTGCGCGTGGTCAAGGTGAAGGGCAGGAAGATCGCGAAGACCAGAGCCTTCCACACCCATTCCCACTTGGTCGCGGCCTCGACGGGGAAATCGGCGGTCTGAGTCGTCGCGAAGCAATAGAGCAGCAGGAACACCATCAATCCCTGGCGATAATGGAAGCGCGTCTCGTTTTTGGGATCGGTCAGCAACCACCCTGCAAAGGCGGCGCAAAACGCGATGAGGGAGATCGGCAGCGCGGGCGTCAGCGTCCAGCCGATCTTCTGCGGCGCCAGAATGTCGATATAGATATAAGCGAGCACCCACAGGAACGGGCGCGCGATTCCGAGGGCGAGGAACGCCATCACGAAAGCGAAGAGCGCGAGATCGATCACGGCGCGCGGTCCGCCCGCAATGTCTTGCGGCGCTGCTCGCGCAGTTTGCGCGCGGACAGCTTCTCCGCCTCGTCCTCCAGCGCCGCATCGGTGTCGACATCGCTGCGCCGCGCCAGCCTGATCAGCGCGATCAGCAGCAGTCCGTGGCAAAGGGCGAGGGCGAAATAGTCGATCAAGCGAAAGCGGTCCCGATAATGCGATGGCAGCTGTTACGCGGATGCGGTTGACGCCGCGTTAAGCCTGTTGTGCAAGAGATATACCGCAATGACCCGCATCCTGCACATTCTCGATCATTCGCTGCCCATCCATTCGGGCTACACTTTCCGCACGCGCGCCATCCTGAAGGCGCAGCAGGCGGCGGGGATGGAGGTGCGGGGCATTACCGGGCCGCTCTATCACGATGGCGAGACGGGCACGGCAGAGCATGACGGGCTCACATTCCACCGCGTCCCCGGCCCCGTATCCGGGCCGCCAGGCATCAGGGAATGGCGCGCGATCTCAACATTGCGGCAGGGGGTCGAGCGCGTGATCGCGGATTGGCAGCCCGATATCCTCCACGCCCATTCGCCTGCCCTGTGCGGCATGGCGGGGCTGAGAGCGGCGCGTGCCGCCGGCCTGCCCTTCGTTTATGAAATCCGTGCCTTCTGGGAAGATGCGGCGGTCGGCAATCTGACCGGACGCGAGGGATCGGTGAAATATCGCCTCACCCGCGCGATCGAGAATCGCGTCGTCGCAGGCGCGGATGCGGTCTTCACGATCTGCGAAGGGCTGCGCCGCGATCTGGTCGCGCGCGGGCACGATGCGGATAAGATCGCCCTATCGCCCAATGGCGTCGACCTCAACCTGTTCGGCGAACCGCCCCCGCGCGACGAGACGCTGGCCCGCGAGCTCGATCTGGGCGAAGGGCCGGTCATCGGCTTCATCGGCAGCTTCTACGATTACGAAGGGCTGGACGATCTGATCGCCGCCATGCCGATCCTGCGCGAACGCCATCCCGGTGCGCGCCTGCTTCTCGTCGGCGGCGGGCCGATGGAGGATCGATTGCGCGCCCAGGCCGCGGCCAGTCCGGCGCATGAGGCCATTCTCTTCACCGGGCGCGTCCCGCATTCCGAGGTCGAGCGGTATTATTCGCTTACTGACGTGCTCGCCTATCCGCGCAAGAAATCGCGCCTCACCGATCTCGTCACGCCTCTGAAGCCGCTCGAAGCCATGGCGCAGCGAAGGATCGTCGCCGCGAGCGATGTCGGCGGGCACCGCGAACTGATCGCGGACGGGCGCACCGGCGTGCTGTTCGCGCCCGACGATCCCGCCGCCTGCGCCCATGCTCTGGCCGATCTGATCGACCGCCGCGAAAGCTGGGACACGATGCGCGATGCGGGCCGCGCCCATGTTGCGGCGCGGCACAACTGGGCGCGCAATGTCGAAAATTATCGAGCCGTTTACCAACGTCTGGTAGGCGATCCGCCGGAAAACGGCGCCCGGCGCGCCGCCTGACAGGAACGAGCGCCCTTACATGACTTCTTCAACGTCCCGCCCCATCAGCAGCCATCCGGCCTTCCCGGTCGTCGTGGCGCTGTGGTTCGCGGCCCTGCTCGGCGGGGGGACATTCGTGCTGCCCGCATCGATCTTCGAGAATGCCGCGAGCGCGACTGGCCTCGCTGACATCGTTCCGGCCGCGCAACCTCCGCTCGGCGATACCGCGCGGCTGGCGATCACCGTAGCTGCTGCAATTCTTGGCGCGCTGATCGGCTTGTTCGTCGCCTGGCAGGTGCGCCGCGCGACGCGATCCGAGCAGGGATCTCCAATGGCCGACACGCTCGCGCGACAATCGACGGGCCGGAATGCGCCCGATCCGGACGCCGCTGCCGCCAGCGAGGATTCCGCCACGGACGATGCCACCGCCTGGCAGGCCTGGCGCGAGCAGATGACGGACGAAGCGGACGCGCTCGATCCGGCGGATACGCACGATCCCGCCGACGCTCTGGAACGCGACGCCGCACCCTATGTCGATCTAACTGCGCATGAAGCGCAGGACGACGAACCGTTCGAAGACACCGGCTTCGATGCCGCATCGGCGGCGCGCACGCTCGACGAGGATCCGCAGCGGGCCGAGGCCGACCGCCTCGTTGCAGGTCTGGCAAGGCTCAGGCAAGTGGACGACGAGGCGCGCGTTTCGGACGAAGCCCCCTCCATCGAGCCGATGGAAGACCCGGACGGGGAGGACTTCGCGCCTTTATCCTTCCGCGACGAACACGACGACAATGACGGCGGCGCTATCTTCGACTCCTCCTTCGTCTCGGCAGGCCCAACTGCTGCTGGCGATGGGCCGGACGACGAAGCCGAACCGGACGAGGAAACCGAAGAGAAAATTCAGCCCCCCACGCTCGCAGTGCCGGCCGAACCACTCGAAGTCCTCTCGCTTCCCGAACTCGTCGCTCGGCTCGAACTTGCGCTGGAAGCGCGCCGGGATGGCGATAACGAGACCGTATCGCGCGACGACGATGCAGGTTTTTACCCGCGGCGCGAAGCCGGGTACGATGATGCCGAGAAGGCTCCGTCCGAAAGCGGCGAGACTGATTCCCAGGCCATGCTTCGCGCCGCGCTCGCCAGGCTGGATCAGGTGGAAGGCACGTCCTGATCGCGCCTGAGGTAACAAACGCGCTGTCCAGCTTTTACCTCGCGAAATAATCCTACTCCTCTCGCAGTTGCAAAAACTTCTCCTGAACGTCACAAGGGCGGTTCACGACATTTAAGCAGCGCTGCCGTTTGGGGGCTGCTCGAACGGTCGAGACGCGAGGTCGTGCTGCTGCGCCGCTTCGCGCCCGATCGGGAAGAAGGACGCGAGTGACGCAAGCGATGACGACCGACATGTTCCCGCCGCCCGCCGCCGGGCTCTACGATCCGCGTAACGAACACGATGCCTGCGGCGTCGGCATGGTGGCGCATATCGCGGGCGGGAAAAGCCATTCGATCGTCACGCGCGCGCTGGAAATCCTCGCCAATCTCGACCATCGCGGCGCCGTGGGGGCGGATCCGCTGCTGGGCGACGGCGCGGGCATCCTGCTGCAATTGCCCGATCCCCTTTTCCGCCGCTGGGCCGAGCAGGAGGGCGTCGATCTGCCGATGCCCGGGCAATACGCGGTGGCGCAATGCTTCCTGCCGCAGGACGAGGAAGCGGCCCGCTTCGTCGCCGAGCAATTGGAGAAATTCGTCGCCAAGGAAGGCCAGCGCGTGCTCGGCTGGCGCGACGTGCCGACCACGCTGGACGGGCTGGGCCAGGCGGTCATCGATTCGATGCCGGTGATGCGGCAGTGCATTGTCGCGCGCGGCGAAACCTGCGCGGATCAGGACGCGTTCGAACGCAAGCTGATCGTGATCCGCAAGCAGACGCTCAATCCGCTGGCGAAGCTGGCCGAAAAGCACGGCCTTCCCGATCTTCCAAAGGCCTATATCCCAAGCTTTTCCAGCCGCACCATCGTCTACAAAGGCCTGTTGCTGGCGAACCAGGTTGGCAGCTTCTACGACGATCTGCGCGACGAGGCCTGCACCTCTGCCTTCGGCCTGGTGCACCAGCGCTTCTCCACCAACACCTTCCCGAGCTGGCGGCTCGCCCACCCCTATCGCTTCACCGCTCATAACGGCGAGATCAACACGGTTCGCGGCAATGTGAACTGGATGAATGCGCGCCGCCGCACGATGGAGAGCGACCTTCTCGGCGTCGATCTCGACAAGATGTGGCCGCTGATCCCGCATGGCCAGTCGGACACGGCCTGCCTCGACAACGCGCTCGAACTCCTGCTGGCGGGCGGCTACAGCCTCGCCCATGCGATGATGATGCTGATCCCGGAAGCCTGGGCCAAGAACGACCTGATGGAGCCGGGCCGCCGCGCCTTTTACGAATACCATTCCGCGCTGATGGAGCCCTGGGACGGGCCCGCCGCCGTCTGCTTCACCGACGGTCGCCAGATCGGCGCCACGCTCGACCGCAACGGGTTGCGCCCCGCGCGCTATTGCGTGACGCAGGACGGGCACGTCATCCTCGCGAGCGAAAGCGGCGTGCTCCCGGTCGAAGAAGAGGAGATCGTCCGCAAATGGCGTCTCCAGCCGGGCAAGATGCTGCTGATCGATCTCGAACAGGGCCGCATCATCGAGGATGACGAGCTGAAGACGCAGCTCGCCGCCGAACATCCTTACGAGGAATGGCTCGATCGCGCGCAGTACAAGCTGGAAGACCTCTCGCATATCGAGCCCGAATTGTCGGAAATTCCGGGCGTGAAAACCTCGCTGCTCCAACGCCAGCAGGCCTTCGGCTACACGCAGGAGGATCTCTCCCGCTTCCTCGAACCGATGGCGGCGAATGGCGAGGATCCTGTCGGGTCGATGGGCACCGACACGCCGATCGCGGTGCTGAGTGCGCGTCCGCGCTTGCTCTACGATTATTTCAAGCAGAACTTCGCCCAGGTCACCAATCCGCCGATCGATCCGATCCGCGAGGAATTGGTGATGAGCCTGATGTCGATGATCGGCCCACGCCCCAATCTGCTCGGGCGCGAGGCGGGATCGCACAAGCGCCTCGAAATCGCGCAGCCGATCCTGACCAACGAGGATCTGGCCAAGATCCGCTCGGTCGAAGTCGCGCTGGACGGTGCCTTCCGCACGGCGACCATCGACACCACCTGGGATGCCAGCACCGGGGCCGACGGCCTCGCCATGGCGATCAAGGAAATGTGCTGGGCCGCGACCGAAGCGGTGTTGCAGGACCACACGATCCTGATCCTGTCGGACCGCGAACAGGGGCCGGACCGGATCCCGATGCCTGCCCTGCTGGCGACCTCTGCCGTGCACCATCAGCTGGTGCGCCAGGGCTTGCGCATGCAGACCGGCCTGGTGGTCGAGACCGGCGAAGCGCGCGAAGTGCATCATTTCTGCGCGCTTGCGGGCTACGGCGCGGAAGCGATCAATCCTTACGTCGCTTTCGAGACGCTTGAGAATCTGCGCGCCACCAAGCTGCCGCAGCTCGATGCGAAAAAGGTCGAGGCGAATTTCGTCAAGGCCGTCGGCAAGGGCATTTTGAAGGTCATGTCCAAGATGGGCATTTCGACCTACCAGTCCTATTGCGGCGCGCAGATCTTCGACGCGGTCGGCCTCGCGCAGGATTTCGTCGACGATTTCTTCACCGGCACCGCCACCACGATCGGCGGCGCGGGGCTTGCCGAGATCGCGGAAGAAGCGGTGCTGCGCCACGGCCAGGCCTATGGCGACAGCCCGCTTTACGAAGGCATGCTCGATGTCGGCGGCATCTACCAGTATCGCCTGCGCGGCGAGGATCACGCCTGGACGCCCGAATCCGTCGCCAATCTCCAGCACGCGGTGCGGGGCGACAAGCCCGACAATTACGCCGCCTATGCCAAGGCGATCAACGAACAGTCCGAACGCCTGCTGACCATTCGCGGGCTGATGGAGCTGAAACCGGCGGACCAGCCGATCCCCCTGGACGAGGTCGAACCCGCCGCCGAGATCGTCAAACGCTTCAGCACCGGGGCGATGAGCTACGGCTCCATCAGCCGCGAGGCGCACACCACGCTCGCCATCGCGATGAACCGCATCGGCGGTCGCTCCAACACCGGCGAAGGGGGCGAGGAGCCCGATCGCTTCACCGCGATGGACAATGGCGATTCGATGCGCAGCCGGATCAAACAGGTCGCCAGCGGCCGCTTCGGCGTCACCACCGAATATCTCGTCAATTCGGACGATATCCAGATCAAGATGGCGCAGGGTGCCAAACCCGGCGAAGGCGGGCAATTGCCCGGCCACAAGGTCGACAAGGTGATCGGCAAGGTCCGCCATGCCACGCCCGGCGTCGCCCTGATCTCGCCGCCGCCGCACCACGACATCTATTCGATCGAGGATTTGGCCCAGCTGATCCACGATCTGAAGAACGTCCAGCCCAAGGCGCGCATTTCCGTGAAGCTCGTCAGCGAAGTCGGCGTCGGCACGGTCGCGGCGGGCGTGTCTAAGTGCAAGGCCGACCATGTCACGATCTCGGGTTACGAGGGCGGCACAGGCGCTTCGCCGCTGACCTCGCTGACCCATGCGGGCTCGCCGTGGGAAATCGGCCTTGCCGAAACGCAGCAGACGCTGATGCTCAACGATCTGCGCAGCCGCATCGCGGTGCAGGTCGATGGCGGGCTCCGCACCGGGCGCGACGTCGCGATCGGGGCGCTGCTGGGCGCGGACGAGTTCGGCTTCGCCACCGCCCCGCTGATCGCGGCGGGCTGCATCATGATGCGCAAATGCCACCTCAACACCTGCCCGGTGGGCGTGGCGACGCAGGATCCGGAACTGCGCAAGCGCTTCACCGGCACGCCCGAACACGTCATCAATTACTTCTTCTTCGTCGCCGAGGAATTGCGGGCGATCATGGCCGAGATGGGCTTCCGCACCGTCGAGGAGATGGTGGGCCGCGTGGACCGGCTGGATACGGCCCGCGTCCATCGCCACTGGAAGGCGCGCGGGATCGACCTATCGCGCCTGCTTGCTCAGCCCAAGGTCGCCCAGGGCGTGCCCTTGCGCCACACGCTGACGCAGGATCACGGCCTCGGCGCCGCGCTCGACAACGATCTGATCGACGCCTGCCGGGACGCGATCGAGAACCGCACGCCGGTCACGCTCGAACGGCCGATTCGCAACGTCAACCGGACGACCGGCGCGATGCTGTCGGGCCGGATCGCGGAAGCGCACGGCCATGCGGGCCTGCCGCCCGAAACCGTCCGCATCGCGTTTACCGGCGTTGCCGGGCAAAGCTTCGGCGCATGGCTGGCCCACGGCGTCACGCTCGATCTGACGGGCGATGCCAACGACTATGTCGGCAAGGGATTGTCGGGGGGCCGCATCGCGGTGCGTCCGCCCGAAACCGCGCCCCGCACGGCAGACGAGAACATCATCGTCGGCAACACCGTCCTTTACGGCGCGATCGCGGGCGAGGCGTATTTCGCCGGCGTCGCGGGTGAGCGCTTCGCAGTCCGGAATTCGGGCGCGGTCGCAGTCGTCGAAGGCACGGGCGACCATCCGTGCGAATATATGACCGGCGGCGTGGTCTGCGTGCTCGGCAAGACGGGCCGCAATTTCGGCGCGGGTATGAGCGGCGGGATCGCCTATGTCTACGATCCCGACGGCACGTTCGAACAGCGCGTCAATCCGGCGCAGGTCGATGTCTTCGCCGTGTCGAAGGACGAAGCCGAAGGCGCCGAAAAGAGCTGGGGCGAGCCGCAGCAACGCGGCCTTTCGGTCGAGAATAACGGGATGGGCGATCCGCTCTACCACGATGCGGAGCGGCTGCGCGTGCTGGTGGAGCGGCATCAATTGCACACCGGATCCAGACTGGCGAAAAGCCTGCTGGAAGATTGGGACGCGGCGCTTTCCAAGTTCAAGAAAGTGATGCCGCGCGATTATGCCAGGGCGCTGAAGGCGCTGGAAGACGAACGCGAACAGGCTGCGATGGAGGCGGCGGAATAATGGGCAAGGAAACCGGCTTCCTCGAATACGAGCGCGAGGAGCGCACCTATGCCGATCCGCAGGAGCGGCTGACGCATTACAAGGAATTCACGATTCCGCATTCCGAGGGCGCGCTCAAGAAGCAGGCGGCCCGGTGCATGAATTGCGGCATTCCGTATTGTCACAACGGCTGTCCCGTGAACAACATCATCCCGGACTGGAACCATCTCGTCTACGAAGACGACTGGAAGAACGCGCTCGCCGTCCTCCATTCCACCAACAATTTCCCCGAATTCACCGGCCGCATCTGCCCCGCCCCGTGCGAGGCGGCCTGCACGCTCAACATCGTGGACGAGCCGGTGACGATCAAGTCGATCGAATGCGCCATCGTGGATCGCGGCTGGAAGGAAGGCTGGGTCGAACCGCAAGTGCCGGAAAAACACACCGGCAAGTCGGTCGCGGTGGTGGGTAGCGGCCCGGCGGGCCTCGCCTGTGCGCAACAACTGGCCCGCGCGGGCCACGCAGTGACGGTGTTCGAGAAGAGCGACCGGATCGGCGGATTGCTTCGCTACGGGATTCCCGACTTCAAGATGGAGAAGCACCTCATCAACCGCCGCGCGGTTCAGATGGAGGCCGAAGGCGTCCAGTTCCGCACCAGCGCCGAAGTGGGCGTGGAGGTCAGCTTCCAGGCGCTGCGCGACAATTTCGACGCGGTGGTGCTTTCGGGCGGAGCGGAAGAGCCCCGGCGGCTCGACATTCCCGGCGCGGAATTGTCGGGCGTGCGCCTGGCGATGGAATTCCTCACCCAGCAGAACAAGCGCAATGCGGGCGACGACGAAGTGCGCGCCGCGCCGCGCGGGACGCTGTCGGCCAAGGGCAAGCACGTCATCGTGATCGGCGGCGGCGATACCGGCAGCGACTGTGTCGGTACGTCCAACCGCCAGGGCGCGGCGAGCGTTACCCAGCTCGAAATCATGCCCAAGCCTCCTGAAAAGGAGGACAAGGCGATGACCTGGCCGCACTGGCCGCTGAAGCTGCGCACCTCGTCCAGCCACGAGGAAGGCGCGGAACGCGACTGGGCGGTGCTGACCAAGCGCGTGGTGGGCGAGAATGGCGATGTCACGGGCCTCGAATGCGTGCGGATCGAATGGGACGGGCGCTCCTTCGAGGAAGTACCGGGAAGCGAATTCACGCTGAAGGCGGACCTCATCCTCCTCGCCATGGGCTTTACCGGCCCCAAGCGGCGCGGTCTGCTCGACCGGGCGGGTGTGGAATTGTGCGAACGCGGCAATGTGAAGGCCGATACCGATCGCTACGCCACCAGCGAAGACGGCGTCTATGCCTGCGGCGATATGCGCCGGGGCCAGAGCCTCGTCGTCTGGGCCATCCGTGAAGGCCGCCAATGCGCCCGCGCGGTGGACGAAGCGCTGATGGGAGTGACGGAGCTGCCGCGGTAATTGGCGTGATCGCCATTTAAAAATGTCCGAAACCGATGTGGTGAGCGCATAGACTCCTATTCGCGTTTGATTGTGTACTGCATTTGCAGTAGAACAAGAGAACCACGATGCTTTCGCTTCTCGCCGCTGCCGCCGTTTCTGCCTCCTCGCCCTTCTCCGCCACTTTCGACAAGGTCGAAGCGGACTACAGGCGGCCTTCCTACGAGGAGTGGAATTTCGAGATCGCCAACACGTCTGCCGAAGAACAGACGCTCCGCATCTGTCCGTCCGATATCGATCGGATAGCGCTCGACCCTGCGCGCACGACGCACCGTGCCTTCGCCGTGGCATTCGACGGCGATAGCTGGCGCTTCGGGTGTATCGAGAAGCGCCTTCAGGCCGGGGACGCCGTGTCGCTGCGGGCGTATACGCGTCCCTATGGCACGCCCGGTTCCGGTCGCACGCTGGTGCTTCGCGACGCCAGCGGGATGGTGATACCCGCTACAAGCTGATTACACCCGCCAATCCACCGCACCGCGCCCGCTTTCTTCCAGAAACGCGTTCGCGCGGCTGAAGGGGTGTGAGCCGAAGAAGCCGCGCCGCGCGGAAAGCGGGCTGGGATGAGGGCTCGCGATCACGAGATGGCGCGAGGCCGCAATGTCGGGAATCGTCGTCAGTTTCTTCTGGGCGTGCGCGCCCCACAGGATGAAGACGCTCGGTTCGTCGCGCGCCGCGACTGCCGCCACACAGGCGTCGGTTATTGCTTCCCAGCCGCGCCCCGCATGGCTGCCCGCCTGTCCCGCCTCCACGGTCAGCGAGGTGTTGAGCAGCAGCACCCCCTGCTTCGCCCATGCGGTGAGATCGCCATGCGCGGGCTGCGCGATGCCGAGATCGCTTTCCAGCTCCTTATAGATATTGCGCAGGCTCGGCGGGATTTTCTCGCCTTCGGGCACGGAAAAACTCAGCCCCATCGCCTGGCCCGGCCCGTGATAGGGATCCTGACCCAGGATCACGATTTTGACTTGGTCGAGCGGTGTCAGCTTGAGCGCGCGTAAGCGCATGCCGCGCGGGGGATAGACGGTCTTGCCCGCCTCTTCCTCGGCCCGCAACCATCCGCCCAGCATGCGCGCCTCCTCGCGCGCCAGAACGGGATCGAGTGCGGGCCGCCAGCTTGCGGGAACGGTATCGGACATGGCCCTGCCGATACGCCCCATGCGCCACCCTATCCAGCGCCTCTTTCCCTCAATCCCCGATGCGCCTAAGGCGCGAGGCATGGCCGTATATTTTCACGAAGAAGACTTGCCCGCAGGCGTGCTTGCGGATGGACCGATCGCCGTCGATACCGAGACGATGGGGCTTATAACCCCGCGCGATCGCCTGTGCGTGGTGCAGATCAGCGATGGCGGCGGGGACGAGCATCTCGTCCGCTTCAATCCCGACAGCGAATACGAGGCGCCCAATCTGGCCGCCGTGCTGAGTGATCCGGACCGGTTGAAGCTCTACCACTTCGCGCGCTTCGATCTCGCCGCGATCGAACATTATCTCGGGGTCACTGCCGCGCCTGTGTTCTGCACGAAGATCGCCAGCAAGCTGGTGCGGACCTATACCGATCGCCACGGCCTCAAGAACCTCGTCGAGGAATTGCTGGGCGAGAACCTGTCCAAGCATCAGCAGAGCTCGGACTGGGGCGGCCCTGTCCTCAGCGATGCGCAGCGCGATTACGCCGCGTCCGACGTGCGCTATCTCCACCGGCTGAAGGACGAGCTGGAAAAGCGGCTGAAGCGCGAAGGACGCATGGAACTGGCGCAGGCCTGCTTCGACTTCCTGCCCGCGCGTGCGCGCCTCGACCTTGCCGGCTGGCCCGATCACGACATATTCAGCCACGCCTCCGCATAGGCGTGCGATGGCGAGCATAGAAGCCACGGGCAAGCGGCGGATCGAAACCGAACAGGCGGCCGAGCGACGCAGCCGCCGCCAGCGGTTCGCCGCGCCCGGTGGACGGCACGACCGGCTGGTCAGCTTCCTTGCCAAGGCTCTGCCCATGGGCGTCGGCGTGGTGGCGGCGTTGATGGTGGTAACGCCGCTGAGCCCGCGGGGCGAAATCAGCTTCCTGCTCGATCGCAACAAGGTCGCCGTGATCGACGAGCGGCTGCGCGTCGACAATGCGCTTTATCGCGGACAGGACGATACGGGCCGCCCCTTCTCGCTGACGGCGGGCGAGGCGGTGCAGCGATCGAGCCTGGAGGGGATCGTGCGGATGGACGATATGCGCGCGCGCATCCTGCTGAGCGAAGGGCCCGCCCAATTGCTGGCACCCGGCGGGGCCTACGATATCGATGCCGCCGCGATGCGCGTGCCGGGAGCCGTGCGGATGACGGCGGCGGATGGCTATTCGATGCTGCTGCGCGACGTGCTCATCAGCCTGACCAGCAAGACAGTGGTGGGCACCGGCGGTGTGTCCGGCGCTATTCCGGCTGGGACCTTTTCCGCCGACCAGCTCGAAGCCGATCTCGACGCGCGCACCGTCGCGCTCCAAGGGAATGCCCGGCTGCGCATGATACCCGGCCGATTGAGGATGCCGTGACGATGACGACCAAGACCACTTCGCTCTCCACGACTGCCGCCCGCTGGGCGCTGGGCGGTTTCGCCGCCACGATCGCACTGATGGCGGGCATCCAGACGAACGCGCAGGCGATCGCAGGCCACAATTCCAACGCGCCGGTCGATTATGCCGCCAACCGGATCGAATTGCAGGATCGGCAGAACCGCGTGGTCCTGTCGGGCAATGTGGTGATCGAGCAGGCCGGATTGCGGCTGACCGCGGCGCGCACGCTGGTGAATTATTCGGACGCAGGCTCGCTCAGCATCCAGCGGATCATGGCGACTGGCGGCGTGGTAGTGACGCGCGGCAATGAGCGCGCAAGGGGCGACAACGCAGTCTACGATTTCAACCGCCGGATCATCACCATGGCCGGAAACGTCCGCCTCAATCGCGGCAGCGACACGCTTAACGGCGGAAGACTGGTGATCGACTTGAGAAGCGGCGTGTCGAGCGTCGACGGATCGGCCAGCGGCTCTTCCAGCGTGAGCGGCGCGGATGGGACCACCACGACCAATTCAGGCGGACGCGTGACGGGGACGTTCTCGGTCCCGGATAATTGAGGCGTCAGCGCCGCCCTCGGCGCGCCATTCCTGCCAGCGCCTGCGACAGCAGCAGTTCCGCCGCCTGACTGTTCGCCAGAAGCTCGCGGTGCAATTCCACCAGCCGCGTCGTCAGCCTGTCGAGCCGCGCGCCCCGCCAGTAAGCGAGCTGGGTGCGGATATCGCGTTCTTCCTTGAAGAAGATGCCGAGCGAGGCCTTCTCGCCCCGATTGAGCTCGTCGAGATTCTGGCGTGGGCCGAGGCGGGCGGCGATCTTGGCGAGTTGCGCCGCGCGGCGTTCGAAGGCGAGTAGCAGGCCGACGGGATTGAGCGACACTTCGCGCATCCGCTTCAGCTCGCCCGCCAGTTTCGCCTGTTCGCCCGACAGCACTGCGTTGACGAGCGGCATGAACCCGTCCTCTTCGCTGCTTGCGCCGATCGCGTCGAGATCCTCCGCGCTCGCCTGGCGCGGAGCCTGCGGCGCGGCATCGAGATAGAGAGCGAGCTTGGTCACTTCCGACTGCGCCAGCCGCACGTCGAGGGCAGCGGCGCGCGCGATCCGCTGGGCCAGCGGGCCCGACAGAGTCACGCCCGCCGCATCGCCCATCGCGCGGACCTGATCGGTGACGCTTTCCAGATTGGGGGGATAGAACATCGCCACCACCGCATCCTTGCGCTTTTCCAGCAGCTTGGCGGTGCGCGACTTGTCGGTGGCGGAAGTCGCGACGACGACGACCGGGCAGGCCTCGCCCGCGCCCATATCGCCCGTTTCGGTCAGAAGCTTGAGCGCGTCATGCGCTTCGTCCCCGGTAACGCGCGCATAGATATGGCGGGTGTCGCCGAACAGCGAGTTGGAACGCGCCTCGTCCCCCAGCAGCGCGGGATCGGCACGCAATTGCGCGCCCGCCATTTCCACTCGCTCGCCCGCTTCCGGCAGCATTCCGATCAAGGCCTGGGCCGCCGCCGAAGCGCCCGCCTCGTCCTGTCCGCAGAAAAAGAAGATACCGGCGGTGCGCGCCGCACCCGGTGCCTTGGCGGCGAAATCCTTCTGAGTGAGCTTCACTCGCCCGCTCGCGTGGTTCCTTCGCGCAATCGCAGGGCGACGCGCGTGACGATCCGGTCCGCGACCTCGCGCGAGAGGTTTTCGAGCGCGGTCTGTTCCGCCGCGATCACGGCATATTCGCTCGACACCACGTCGATCCCCGCATCGCTGCCCGCCGTCGCGTCGAGCAGGATTTCTCCGCTGGCGATATCGACCAATTGGTAACGCGCCCGCAGAGTCCGACGCTCGCGCGAAACCGTGTCGTCGCCCAGAATGCCGAGGCCTTCGAGCTGGTCGTCCAGCCGCACGTCTAGGCGATAGCGTGCCGCCGCATCGCTCGCCGCGCCAAACCTGTCGACCAGTTCGTTGCGCACCAGCCAGCCTGCACGACCGGGGATCGCGGGGACCTCCACCGCCGACAGGCCCCTTGCCACCGCGCCATTGCCCCCACCCGCATACATCGGCTGGAGGCCACATGCGGACAGAGCCACCAAGGCAAAAGAGGCGAAGAGCGCGCGCATCAGGTGACGATATTCACCAGTCTGTCGGGCACCACAATCACTTTGCGGATCGCCGCCCCATCGATCGAGCGCTGGACCTTCTCGCTCGCCAGCGCCAGCTTTTCGAGATCGTCCTTCGACGCACCCTTGGGCGCGGTCAGCGTGTCGCGCAATTTGCCCATGTGCTGGACCGCGATGGTGACTTCGTCCTCGACCAGCAGAGCGGGATCGACCGTGGGCCAGGCGGCATCGGCGACGAGACCGCTTTCGCCCAGCGCCGCCCACGCCTCTTCCGCCAGATGCGGCATCATCGGCGCGACCAATTGCACCAGCGTGCGGATCGCGGCGCTGCGACTTGCCGAGGGTGCGGCCTTCTCCACCGCGCCGGTCAATTCGTAGATCCGCGCCACCGCCTTGTTGAAGCCGAGCGATTCGACGTCCGATGCCACCGCTGCGATCGTTTGGTGCGTCTTGCGGTCGAGCGGCTTGTCCACGCCACTCGCTGCCCCGTCGAACTGACCGAACAGGCGCCACAGGCGGTGGACGAAGCGCGAGCAGCCTTCGATCCCCGCTTCCGACCATGGCAGATCGCGCTCGGGCGGGCTGTCGCTGAGCATGAACCAGCGCACCGCATCCGCGCCGTAGCGATCGACGATCGTATCGGGATCGACGACGTTTTTCTTCGACTTCGACATCTTGATAACGCGGCCGAGCGCAAGCGGCGATCCGTCGGCCTTCAATATCGCGGTGTCGGTGCGGCGCTCCACTTCGTCGGGCGCGAAATAGAGGACGCGCCCCTTCTCGTCCGCGCGCTCATACGTCTCGTGCGTCACCATCCCTTGCGTGAACAGCGAAGCGAAGGGCTCGGTCACGTCGATCAAGCCGATGCGATTGAGCGCACGCGTCCAGAAGCGGGCGTAGAGCAGGTGCAGGATCGCGTGCTCGATCCCGCCGATATATTGTTCGACCGGCAGCCATTTGGCGATCTCGTCGCGGTCGAACGGCTTATCCGTGGGCTGACTGGCGAAGCGCAGGAAATACCAGCTCGAATCGACGAACGTGTCGAGCGTGTCGGTCTCGCGTACGGCCTTGCCGCCGCATCCGGGGCAATCGACATGCTTCCAGCTTTCGTGCCGTTCGAGCGGATTGCCGGGCGTCTGAAAATCGACATCCTCTGGCAGAACGATCGGCAGGCTGGACTTCGGCGCCGGAACGACGCCGCACGCACCGCAATGGATGAAGGGGATCGGCGTCCCCCAATAGCGCTGGCGCGAAACGCCCCAGTCGCGCAGGCGCCAGACGGTCTTGCCCTCGCCGCGACCCTGTTGCTCGATCCGCGAGATGATTTCGCGCTTGGCATCCTCCACGCTCATTCCGTCGAGGAAGTCGGAATTGACGATTACGCCCTCTCCGCTTTCCGCCTCGCCCTCGAACGTCTTGTCGGCCTCGGCGGCACTCGCCGCGACGACGCGCGGGATCGGGAGATCGTATTTGGTGGCGAATTCGAAGTCACGCTGGTCGTGGCCGGGCACGCCCATCACCGCGCCGGTGCCGTATCCCATCAGCACGAAATTCGCGATATAGACGGGCAGGTCCGCGCCGGTGAACGGGTGTTTCGCGGTGAGGCCCGTATCGAAGCCGAGCTTTTCCGCCGTCTCCAGCTCCGCCGCGGTCGTCCCGCCCTTCTTGCACAGAGCGATGAAATCGCGCGCCGCGTCAGTGTCGAGCGCCTGGGCCACCGGGTGATCGGCGGCGACGGCGACGAAGCTCGCGCCGAAGATAGTATCAGGTCGGGTCGAATAGACCGCCAGCCTGCCACCGTCCGAAAGGTCGAAACTGAATTCCAGCCCCTGCGACTTGCCGATCCAGTTTTCCTGCATCAGCCGCACCTTGTCGGGCCAGTTTTCGAGACCCTCCAGCCCTTCGAGCAATTCCTCGGCGAAGTCGGTGATCTTCAGGAACCACTGCGACAATTTGCGTTTCTCGACTTCCGCGCCGCTGCGCCAGCCCTTGCCGTCGATCACTTGTTCGTTGGCGAGCACGGTCATATCGACCGGGTCCCAATTGACCTCGCTCTCCTTACGATAGACGAGGCCCGCTTCGTACAGGTCGATGAACAGCGCCTGCTCGTGGCCGTAATAGTCGGGCTCGCAGGTCGCCAGCTCACGACTCCAGTCGAGGGCGAAGCCGAGGCGCTTCAGCTGCGCCTTCATGTGTTCGATATTGTCGCGGGTCCAGCCGCCGGGATGGACGCCCTTTTCCATCGCGGCGTTTTCCGCCGGCATACCGAACGCGTCCCAGCCCATCGGATGCAACACTTCGTGCCCGGTCGCCTTCTTGTAGCGCGCGAGCACGTCGCCCATCGTGTAATTGCGGACATGGCCGATATGAATGCGCCCGCTGGGATAGGGGAACATCTCGAGCACATAGCTCTTCGGCTTGTCGCTATTACTGTCGGCGCGGAAGGTTTGCGCCTCGTCCCATGCGGCCTGCCACTTGGTATCAGCCTGCGCGGGATCGAAGGGCGCCGTATGCCCCTGCCCGGTGCCCGTATCGTTCATCGCGTGCCCCTGCGAGTTCTAGTGCGAGGTTTCAGCCGGCGATCGTCTGGCGGCGGAATTCGCGCGCCTTCGTCAGGATGATGTCTTCCAGCTTCTGGACCGTGGCGGCCTGAACCGGCGCATCGACCCAGCTATTGCCCTGTGCGACCTGGCGGCTGGCGGCGACGCGCAGCGCATCGGCGCGCAGATCGGTGTCGAGGATGGTGACGGTCATCTTGACCCGCTCGCCGGGATTGGACGGATTGGCATACCAGTCGGTCACGATCACGCCGCCCGCGCTGTCCGCCTGGAGCAGCGGCGCGAAGCTCACCGTTTCGAGCGCGGCGCGCCACAGATAGCTGTTCACCCCGATGGTGTTGACCTGCGCCGCGGCGAGATCGGCGACCGGACGGTCACGTCCGCCGCAGGCGGCGAGCGCCGCGGTGGTGCCCAGCAGCAGAGCGGCGCGGGCGAGAATGCGGGGAGAGGCGAAGGGACGGGTCATGCTGATCCTTGGTCTGTCGGTCGGACGCTTTTGAGACCCGGGCTCTATAGCCGGGGTGGCGAGGGGAGCAAGCTTTGGGGCGCACGCATCGTTGAGCGCAGGCATGCTTTCATGACCCGTATCGCCGTGAACCGATTGTGAATTTCGCTGCCCGGCAACTTCCGAACGACTCGCAATTCCTATCCGTTTTCCGGCACCGGTCCGCTGCGACCTGTTGAACCCACGCAACACCTTGGGCGCCATGTAGCTGCCGTTAAAGGATTCGGCTGGCGGTGTGCGACGGGGCTTCCTATCCAACGAGTCGCAAAGGATTGCCGGGCAAGGGTTTTTAAGGAACCGTTCAGCCCTCCCGGCGTCTAAGCCAATGGTGCCTGAAATTTCGCCGATGGCGGATCAAATTCGGGTAACGGGGCCATCGGGGTGGAGAGAAGAACCGTGACGAGCAAGCGGCATGGCAGCACCGGCAAGGGACGTTTCGGTCCCGCTGTGCTCGTGGCCGCAGGACTCGGTCTCGCGCTCCCCGCCGCTGCCGCGCTCGCCGTCGGCCAGGCGTCTGTGGCGCACAGCGCGTCCCTCTCCGACGAATCGCTCGAATTCCTGCCTTTCACGCCCGCACGACTCGATCCGGGTCTGGTTCGCGAAGTCGCGTCCACCATCGGTGTCGATGCTTTGCGGTTCACGCCCGCCGCCCGCCCGGCTCGCAAGGATCGCACTCTGACCGTGGCAGTGCGCGTCGACGATGCGACCGCCCGCGCCATTTCGGTGCGCAAGCCGCTGGAGCGCGTGAGCGAGGCGGGCATCGGTATGGGCAGCGGCATCGGATCCGTCGCGGTAGAACCTACTCGCTACAATCTCGGCATTGCGCGCGGGTATCAGGGCTTCGCTCAGCCGAAGCCGGTCGATCTGCCTGTCGGCGTTCGCGACCTGACCATGCCCGATCTCGAGCGGTTCTCGCTTGAATCCGGCGGCAAGGACAAGCCCGACCGCTTCCAGCCGCGCGTTGCGCTCGAATCGGCGCAGCCCAGCGGCCCGGTGCCGCGCGCATCGGGATCGCGCAGCGGGCGGAGCGTCGATGTGGGCGGTGCCTATCGGGTGGTCGGCAATCTCAACGTGACCGCAGGCGTCCGCCTTTCGCAGGAAAGCGACCGCCTCACTCCGCTGACCGACGGTGTCGAAGACAGCCAGGCGGTTTACGTCGGGACGCAGCTGCGTTTCTGACCTGACGCTTCTTGCGTCCGGTCCGCGATTTGGGCCGCTAATTTTTCGAAATACGTATTTATCCGGCTCCGCGCGACAATCCCGGTTGTGACGTGCGCGCGCCTGCGCCTAAGGTCTTCCTGACGCTACGGAAATGCAAGGCCGACGGCCTCGTACAGCAAGGGAGAGCGCGAATGGGAAGAGTGGCCATTGTAACGGGCGGAACGCGCGGCATCGGCAAGGCGATCTGCGAGCATCTTCGCGAGGACGGCTTCACCGTCGTCGCCAATTACGCAGGCAATTCAGAAGCCGCGCAACGCTTTACCGACGAGACCGGGATCAAGGCCTATCGCTTCGACGTGGGCGATCACGAGGCGGTGATCGAAGGCTGCAAGCAGATCGAAAGCGAAGTCGGCCCGATCGACGCGGTGGTCAACAATGCCGGCATCACGCGCGACGGCACGCTGCTGAAAATGACCTACGAGGACTGGCAGGATGTGATGCGCATCAATCTCGGCGGCTGCTTCAACCTCGCCAAGGCGACCTTCGAAGGGATGAAGGAGCGTGGCTGGGGCCGGATCGTTAATATCGGCTCGATCAACGGCCAGGCCGGACAATACGGCCAGGTGAACTACGCTGCGGCCAAATCCGGCATTCACGGCTTCACCAAGGCGCTCGCGCAGGAAGGCGCGCGCTACAAGATCACCGTCAACGCGATCGCGCCCGGCTATATCGACACAGACATGGTCGCCGCCGTGCCCGAACCGGTGCTGGAAAAGATCGTCGCCAAGATCCCGGTCGGCCGCCTCGGCCAAGCGAGCGAAATCGCGCGCGGCGTGAGCTTCCTGTGCAGCGAGGAAGCGGGCTTCGTCACCGGATCGACCATGAGCATAAACGGCGGCCAGCATATGTATTGACGATGGCAGGCGAGCAGGCCCGCCCTGCTCGCCGCTGGCGCCACCGGCGCCAGCCATCGGCTCGGCCAGCCGGTCGGCGGGCCTGGCCCGTCGAGCCGGTCTGACGTCAGGGCGGCGGCTTCGCCGTCGCCCTATCGCTCCGTGGTCCCCGGACCGCCCCCCGCCCGCTCCGGCATGTCCGAATCGGGCGCCATCGGATCGACGCAGACTCGCGCCATGAGCGGCAAATGATCCGATCCGACATCCTCGCCGATCTCCAGCCGCTCCACCTTCACGCCGTCCTTCACCATGATCTGGTCGAGCGGCCATCCCAGCCAGGCGTAATCCGCCGGAAAGCTTGCAAAGCTGCCGCGCCCCGCACGCGGGTCGAGGAAGTTGCCTTCCTCGCGAAACCGTTCGGTCGTACGCGACCAGGGAACGTCGTTGAAATCGCCGATCGCGAGCACGTTGCCGATCCCGTCTGGCGTCTTCGCGCCGGCGCGGGCGATATTGGCATCGCGCTGCTGGGTGTTCTCGCCGGGACGCGGCGGGCGTGGATGCAGGCCGACCAGTTCGAAGCGCGCTCCATCTCCCATCCGCAAAGTGGCGTAGAGCGTAGGCGTGTTGCTGGAGGTGTTCGCCACCATCCGCGCCCGCTCGACCTCCAGATTGGTGGCGAAAATCATCCCGTAGGTGTTCTCAAGCGGCCGGGCCAGGCGATAGCCATAGCGCGCCAGCTGCGGTTCGAGCGCACGCAGCCAGTCGCCATTCGTTTCCATCAGCAACAGGATATCGGGCCGGGTTCGCTCGATCAGCGAGGCGGTGCGCGCATAGTCCTCGTTCGACTGAAGGACATTGAAAGAAAGAACCTCGGCGCAACTCATCCCGCTCACCTCGTCCGGCAGCGGCACCTGCGTGGAGGCAAGCGCCGTATAGGGCCACATACGCGCCAGATTGATGACTGCGCTGGCTGCGAACAGTCCCACCGCAATCCATTTGCCCCGCCCGGCGAACAGCGCGGCCAGCACGCCCAGAAGGGCCGCAAGATAGATCGCAGGCTCGCGCACGAAGTCAAGCATGCGCACGATCCCGCGATTGGTCGGCCACAAGGATACCAGCGCGAGCGCCAGCATGATTGCGGCGAACCCGATGGCGATTTTCGCTCCGGTATCGATCTTACGGATGTCTGCGTCCCCCTAATGACTAGGGCTCCCTAACGAGACACGCCCGAACGGTCCATCGCCGTGAATTCAGGACCGTCCGGGCGCACGCGTCGTTGGTGTCATGAATCACGACGAAAAGGATCGCCCGAATGACCGAGACCCGCACCGAAACCGACAGCATGGGCGCAATCGAAGTGCCTGCCGAGCGCCTGTGGGGCGCGCAGACGCAGCGCAGCCTTCAGAACTTCGCGATCGGCGAAGAAAAGATGCCCGCCGAAATCGTTCACGCGCTCGGCATCGTCAAACAGGCGGCGGCGCGGACCAATCGCAAGCTCGGCGTGCTGGATGCCGTGCTCGCCAACGCTATCGAGGATGCGGCGGAGGCCGTCGCGGCAGGCGAACTGGACGCGGAGTTTCCGCTCTCCGTCTGGCAGACCGGATCGGGCACGCAGTCGAACATGAACGCCAACGAGGTGATCGCGAATGTCGCCAGCGAGGCGCTGGACGGCACACGCGGTGACAAGGTGCCGGTCCATCCCAACGACCACGTCAATATGGGCCAGTCCTCCAACGACACCTTCCCCACCGCGCTCCACATCGCGGCGGCACGGATGGTCGATGCAAAATTGCTGCCCGCACTGCGCGCCCTCCATGCCGACCTCGCCGGGAAGGCGAGCAAGTGGGATGATATCGTCAAGATCGGACGCACCCACACACAGGACGCGACGCCTCTGACTCTGGGCCAGGAATTTTCAGGCTATGCCGCGCTGGTCGAAGACGGAATCGCGCGGATCGAGCTGGCTCTGCCGGGCATCCATCGCCTCGCCCAGGGCGGTACGGCTGTGGGCACCGGCCTCAACGCGACGAAGGGCTTTGCGGAAGGGATCGCACAGGAGATTGCGGAACTGACCGAGCTTCCTTTCGAAACCGCGCCCAACAAATTCGCCGCGCTTTCGGGGCAGGACGCGCTGCTGTTCCTGCACGGCGCGATCGAGGCGGTGGCGATGAGCCTCTACAAGATCGCCAACGACATCCGCCTGTTGGGCTCCGGCCCGCGTTCGGGTCTTGGCGAGCTGGCCCTGCCCGCCAACGAGCCGGGCAGTTCGATCATGCCGGGCAAGGTCAATCCCACCCAGGCCGAAGCGCTGACGCAGGTCTGCGTGCAGGTCCACGGCAATCAGGCGACGCTGTCTTTCGCCGCGAGCCAGGGGCAGTTCGAACTCAACACCTATCGCCCGCTGATGGCCCATGTGTTCCTGCAGAGCGTGCGCCTGCTCGCCGATGCGAGCGACAGCTTCACCCGCAATCTGCTCGCCGGGCTGGAACCGCGCGAGGATAACATCGCGCGCGGAGTCGAAAATTCGCTGATGCTGGTGACGGCGCTGGCGCCCGAAATCGGCTACGATGCGGCAGCCAAGATCGCCAAGAGCGCCCACGAAAGCGATCAGACCCTGCGCGAAGCGGCGATCGCCAGCGGCAAGGTCAGCGAAGACGAGTACGACAGGATTGTCCGGCCCAAAACGATGCTCGGGCCGGATCGCGACTGATCACTCGATAATGTAGGAGACCACACGCCACGCGCCGCCTTCGTGCTCCAGCGTGACCGTCTCGACCGCGTCGGGCTTGCCGCTGAAATCGGTCCGGAATGTGACCACGCGATAGCCGTTCGGCGGCGCATAGACCTCCTGATAGCCCGTCGCTTCGCGTGAGGAGACAGCACCGAGCGGGACGCGGACCTGATCGGACGCATCGCTCCATATCTTGAGCGTGTTTCGGCTGCGGAACTGCGACCCGGTCGCCGCGTAGCTCGCCTCCCAGTCATAGGCATCGACATCGGCGAGAAATTCGCGCGCCGCGGCTTCGGTCGCATGGTCGAGGGCGACCTTCTCAGCAGAGCTGTCGGGAGGGGTTGGGTCATGGGTGATCCCGGACCCGGCGAGGGCAAGGGCGGCAAGAGCGATGAAAGCTGACATGGCGACTAGGCCTCCGATTATGCGTCGGCGTCCGGGGCGGGCGCCGTTCGATGCATCGGTTCCTGCTCCCGCCCCGCCTGCCGAAGCATCCCCCAAACTCTCGCCTGCAAGAAATTCGGGGCCTTCGTCGGCGAGCAGAAGCCGCGCGGCTTCCTTGCTGCTGGTGACGCCCAGCTTGCGCCGCGCATCGCGGAGCCGCCCGTTCACCGTATGCACCGAAAGGTCGAGCGCGCGGGCCGAGGATTTCGCATCGTGCCCGCGCAGGATAAGCCGCAGCGTCTCCTTCTCCTTCGGCGTCAGCGCATCGGTCGCATCCTCGCTCATCGGTTCGGGATAGGCCCGCGCGGGCAGGCGCCGCCACCCCAAAAAATTGGTATGTGCGCCATGCCACCGCCGGTTAGGATGGGGCGATGGACATTCCCTATCATCCGCCCGTCAAACGCTCGTTGGCGATCCACGGGCACCGCACCTCGATCAGCCTCGAGCCGATATTCTGGGACCTGCTGAAGCGCGCGGCAAAGGATGAAGGCGTGGCTCTCGCCGCTCTGGTCGCGCGCATCGATGCCGAGCGGATCCAGGCCCAAACCCCGCCGGGCCTCGCGGGCGCGCTGCGCGTCTGGCTGGTGGCGCGGATCATCGCCGGTTCATCGAGCGAAGCGGATTTCAGCGGTGCGATCGGGGAGATCGAAGGATGAGAATTCCGGTTGCTGTCTTCTTAGCGAGTGCCGCGCTCGCACTGTCCGGATGCGCGGGGACGATCCGCGACCGCATCTATCAACCCGCCGCTCTTGCCGAGACGCCAGTGCAATTCACGGGCGAGGCACCGCAGGACGTGAACGCGCGCACGGCCGACGGGCTGGATCTCGCAGGCTATTACTGGCCCGCCAAGGCAGGCAACGACACGCTGGTCGTCTACTTCCACGGCAACGGCTACAATCAGTTCGTCGGCGCCGCGCGGGCAGAGCCGCTCAGGAAAGGCGGGCATGGTGTGCTCGTCGCCTCCTATCGCGGCTATGGCGACAATCCCGGCGCGCCGTCCGAGGACGGCCTGTTCGCCGATGCGGAGGCCTGGATGGCGAAAGCGCGCGAACTGGCTCCCGGTGCCGATATCTATCTGTTCGGCCATTCGCTCGGCGGGGCGGTGGCGCTGGAAATGGCGGCGCGGCACGAGGTCGCGGGCGTGGCGACGCTCGGGACGTTCGCGCGGCTGGCGGATCAAGCGCCGAGCATCGCGCGCGGAATCCTGCCCGACCGGTACGACAATGTCGCGGCGATCCGGCGCGTCAGCGTTCCGGTCCTCCTCCTGCACGGGACCGAGGACCGAGTCGTCGCGCTCGCCGCTGGTGAGGAACTGGCGGAGGCTGCTTCCTACGCCACTCTCGTGCGCTTGACCGGCGCAGGCCATCAGGTCGATCTGGCGAAGATTGCGGATCGCATCTGGCAGGCATGGGAAAACGGGCTTCCCGAAAGCTGATACGAAAAGGGCGACGCCGCAGCGCCGCCCGATATTTCGTCGAAATGACGTCGAACCGTCAGTATTTCGCGGTCGCGTCGCTCGCCGGATAGGTTTCGTCGAGCGCTTCGTCGGTCCGGCTCATCGCGTCGCCGGGCGTGCGGGTCGCGGCGGAACCGGCATCGCGGAATGCGCCGTCGGGCTGGCCGCTGGCAAAGGCCACGCCGTTATTGTCGGCACGGTTCTTTTCGTAATATTTGTAGCCGGCGTATCCGGCGGCACCGAGTGCTGCGAGCTTGAGAAGCATGGGAAATCCCTTTCGTTTCGTGTCGCCATAATAACGGGCCAACGAGCAAAAAGGTCCTGACCTTAAACGCTATTCGTCGCCGACCCGTTCGATATCCGCGCCGACAAGCGAGAGTTTCTCCTCCAGCCGCTCGTATCCCCGGTCGAGGTGATAGATCCGGCGCACCGTCGTCTCACCCTCGGCAGCCAGAGCGGCGATGATCAGGCTCATCGAAGCGCGCAGATCGGTCGCCATCACTTCGGCCCCCGTCAACCGGTCGACGCCGCGTACGATCGCGGTGCGGCCCTCGGTCTCGATATCCGCGCCCATCCGCGTCAGTTCGGGAACGTGCATGTAGCGGTTCTCGAAGATCGTTTCCTTGAGGACGCTGGTCCCTTCCGCCTTGCACAGAAGGCTCATCAGCTGCGCCTGCATGTCGGTGGCAAGGCCCGGATAGGGTGCGGTGGAAAGGTTCGTGGCCTTCAATGGCCCGTCCGCCGATACGCGGATGCCGCCCTTCACCTCTTCGACCTCGACACCGATATTGCGCAGCGCATGGAGCGTCGCCTGCATCTCGCTGGCATTGGCACCGTCCAGCGTCACGTCGCCGCCGGTGATAGCGGCGGCGCAGGCATAGGAGCCCGCCTCGATCCGGTCGGCCATCACCTTGTAGGTCGCGCCGTTCAGCTTTTTGACGCCGTGGATCGTCAGATCGGACGTGCCGATCCCTTCGATCTCCGCGCCCATCGCGACCAAGAGATTGCAGAGGTCCACGATCTCCGGCTCGCGCGCGGCGTTGAACAGGCGGCTGGTCCCGTTCGCCAGCACCGCCGCCATCAGCGCGTTCTCCGTCGCGCCGACCGAAACCACCGGGAAATCGAAATCGCCGCCCGGCAGGCCCCCATCGGGCGCCGACGCCTTCACATAGCCTGCCGCCAGCTCGATCTGCGCGCCGAACGCTTCCAGCGCCTTCAGATGCAGGTCGATCGGGCGATTGCCGATGGCGCAGCCGCCGGGGAGCGAAACGGTCGCCTCGCCCGTGCGGCCCAGCAGCGGACCCAGCACCAGGATCGAGGCGCGCATCTTCCTGACCAGTTCGTAGGGCGCGACGTTCGACGTGATCCGCATGGCTTCCAGCGTGACCACGCGCCCGAATTCTTCCGGGCGTTTGCCGGGGATCGTGTGGCTGACGCCGAATTGCGTCATCAGATGCTGGAACCCGTCGATATCGGCGAGCCGCGGCAGATTGCGCAGCGTCACCGGCTCTTCGGTCAGCAGCGCGCAGGGCAGCAGCGTGAGGGCGGAATTCTTGGCGCCGGAAATCGGCATGGTGCCGGCAAGGCGATTGCCGCCGCGAATAATGAGCTTGTCCATGATGGAGCGTTTACCGCATTCGCCTGCGCAGGCAAGGCGCGGCCGATAAGAGGGGCGGGCAGCAAGGGCCGGGAAGCGCGACCGAAATCGCGCTCCCCTCTGCCCTTGTTGACGAGGTCAGGCGTCGGCGGGCTCGCGATCCTCGCCTTCCGACTTACCGGCCTTGTCGGCTTGCCCATCCGAGCCATTGGCGCGCTGGCTTGCGACCAGAGCCTTCGCATCCTTTGGCGCGGCGTGGCCGCTCGCCTGCGGGGCCGAGTCCGGCTCGGCATCCTCGTCGAAGGCCGCGCCCTTGACGAGGCCGGACAGGTTCGACCCGTCTAGGCCCAGTTCCTTCATCAGCCCGTCGAGCACCGGCGCCTGCGCCCGATAGGCCAGTGCGGCGCTGACCGCATCGGTGGCAAGATTGCCGCTTCCACCGCCATTGGTCGCGCCCGCAGAGCCCTTTCCGCCGCCATTCGTCAGCCCGTCGACCTGGACGATCTTGATCGAATCGATCGCTTCCATCGGCTTGGCGCTTTCGCGGATGACGTCGGGCAGGACTTTGAGCAGCGCCAGCTTGGTCTGCAGGCTGATCTGCTCCATCGAGAGGATGTTGGCCGCCTCGTTGATGGCGCGCTGGCCCGCAGCTTCGACTTCGAAGCGCACACGCGCGGCTTCCGCGCGCAGCTTTTCGGCCTCGGCCTCGCCCTCGGCTTCGCGGCGCGCGGCCTCGGCGCGGTTCTGGGCCGCATCCTTTTCCGCCTCGGCATCGACGCGGATCTTGATCGCATCGCGTTCGGCCTGCTTCGAGGCTTCGATCAGCTCGATGCGCTTCTGACGCTCGGCGATTTCGGTCTCGCGGCTGGTGGCGACCTGCTCTTCAGCAGCGACGGCCTTGGCGCGCGCCTCGTCCGCATCGGCCTTGGCCTGGCTTTCCTCGCGGCTCTTGTTCTGGACCGCGATCTGCTGTTCCTGCCGCGCGATTTCTAGCGCGCGCTGCTGGTCGATGCGGGCTTCCTCGACCAGGCGGTCGGCCTCGATCTGCTGCGCGTCGACCTGCTTCTTGGCCTCGATCCGTGCCGCATCGGCTTCGCGGGTGCGCTCGGCCTGGGTGCGGGCGATTTCGGAGGACTGGGCGGCGCGGCGCACTTCAACCTCGCGCTCCTGCTCCAGCCGGGCGTATTCGGTATCGCGGCTGATCTCGAAGCTCTTCTGCGCGGCCTCCAGGTTCTTGGTCTCCATCTGGACGCGCGTGTCCTGCTCGATGTCGTTGCGCAGCTTCTTGCGCGCCTCGATCTGCTCGGTCAGCTTAGTGAGACCTTCGGCGTCGAAGGCGTTGTTGGCGTTGAAGTGTTCGATCGAGGTCTGGTCGAGCCCGGTCAGCGAGACCGATTCCAGTTCCAGCCCGTTCATGGCGAGATCGTTGGAGCTGACCTGCTGCACCTTCTGGACGAAATCGGCGCGCTGTTCGTGCAGCTCGTTCATCGTCATGCCCGCCGCGACCGAACGCAGCGCGTCGACGAATTTGCCCTCGACCAGATCCTTGAGCATTTCCGGCTGCATGGTGCGCTGGCCGAGCGTCTGCGCGGCCATGGCGATCGCTTCGCTATCGGGCTTCACGCGAACGTAGAATTCCGCCTTCACGTCGATCCTGAGGCGATCGAGCGTGATCAATGCCTCGCCATCGCGGCGCACCACGCTGAGGACCAGCGTGTTCATGTTGACCGGCATGGTTTCGTGGAACACCGGCAGGACCAGCGCGCCGCCGTTCATCACCACTTTCTCGCCGCCCACGCCGGTGCGCACGAAGGCGATTTCCTTCGAGGCGCGGCGATACATTTTGAGCAGGAACGTGATCACGATCAGCGCGAAGATCACGCCTCCGACCAGCATTACCAAGGACGTTCCGAACAGGTCTTCCATCAATACCCCCTAATCATAATCAGTTTGGCGACAGGCGCCGCTCGGCCAGCGCGGTCGCGTAGAATTGGTCCTTCTCGCGGCGCACCAGCAGGACTTCGTCCCCCGAATGCAGTTCGCTCGATTGCTCGTGCGGCTCCACCATCACGTAATGGGCCTGGCCGTGAACATCGCGCACGCGGGCCCGCGCGGGCGAACCGGTGCGCGCGACGCCATCGGTGATCGTCGCGCGGCGGCCGATCAGGCTTTGCGTGCTCACGGCGGTGGTGTGGTCCTTGGGCAGGATCGCGCCCAGCGGGCGGGCGAGCACGCCCGTTACCGGCACCGCCGCAGCCCCCGCGATCAGCGCCGCGAGCCAGGAATACAGCGGCGCGCCGGTCAGGCTTGTCGCCAATTCCTGCACGCTGAGACCGATGCCTGCGAACATCAGCAGGAACAGCGCGAGCCAGATCGTCAACGGCACGCGCCCCATTCCGAGCAGAGTGAGCAGCCCTTCCACCATTCCCGGCTGGAGCGAAGCATCGGCATCCGCCCCGATATCGGGATCGACATCCAGATCGGCGTCCACGCCCCAATCGCCGAGACCCAGCACTTGGACGAGCGCCAGCAGCACCATCAGGCCCATCGCAATGGCGAAAGGCAGGTTGTGCGGTTCGAGCAAAGTCATGATTCCCCCCTCTCGCTTATGCGCAGGAACGCCCGCTTCCACCAGATGGGAAAGCGCGGCGGCCTGCTGTGTTACGCATGTGGATCACCTAGCAGAAAACCCCCGCAATCCGTAGGATTATGCGACGAATGGAGTCCGATTTTTAGAGCCAGAACGGCGCTATTTCAGGCGTTCAGCCGTCGGCCTCAATCCGGGCTGCGAATTCGTCGCGCAGCTCGCGCTTGTAGAGCTTGCCATTGGCTTCGCGCGGCAGTTCGCTGCGGAATTCGAACAGGCGCGGCATTTTGATGCGGCTCAATTCCGGTTCGAGATAAGCGCGCAATTCCGCTTCCAGCGCCTCGCCCGCTTGCCCCATATCGAGCGGCTGCACCACGGCGACGACCTTTTCGCCCAGATCCGGATCGGGCGCGCCGATCACGGCGGCGTCCATCACCTTGGGATGGCTGACGAGCAGGTTCTCGACCTCCTGCGGATAGACATTCACCCCGCCGGTAATGATCATGTGGCTCTTGCGATCGGTCAGGTAGAGATAGCCCTCCGCATCGACATGGCCGATATCGCCCAGCGTCATCCAGCCCTTCGGATGCATGGCCTCCGCCGTCTTGGCGGGATCGTTGTGATAGGTGGGCAGAACTGCGTTCTCGAAATAGATCAGACCGTCCTCTCCCGGCGGCAATTCCGCGCCATCGGGTCCGCAGATATGGAGCGTGCCAAAGATCGCCTTGCCGACCGTGCCGGGCCGCTCCAGCCATTCCTGCGCCTTCACCAGCGTCATCCCGATCCCTTCGGACCCGGCGTAATATTCGTTCACGACCGGGCCCCACCATTCGATCATCGCCTGCTTGACCGGGACCGGACAGGGCGCAGCGGCGTGGAGCGCGCGTTGATGGCTCGACAGGTCGTATCCTTCGCGCTGCGAGGGATCGAGCTTCAGCATGCGGACGAAATGCGTCGGCACCCATTGGCTGTCGGTCACGCCATAGCGTTCGATCGCCTGAAGCGCGGTTTCGGGATCGAATTTCTCCATCACCACCACCGTGCCGCCCAGCCTGTGCGCAGTGGTGCACCAGCCGAGCGGCGCGGCGTGATAGAGCGGGGCGGGCGAGAGATAGACCATCGATCCGTCCGCCGGCATCCCCGCGCCCATCACGGCAAGGCCGACGAGGGGGACTGCCGCCTGTATGTCGTCGCTATCGGGCGCACGCGGGCGAACCCCCTTGGGCCGTCCCGTCGTGCCGCTGGAATAAAGCATGTACTGGCCGGGCACGGGATCGGAGAGCGGCGCGTCGGGCTGATCGGCCAGCGCCTTTGCGAGGTCTTCCTCTCCTTCGCCGTCCAGCACCAGGAATTCGCATTCGGGGCATAGCGCGCGCAAGGCCTCGATACGATCCGCGAAATATGTCGAGGTGACCAGCAGCTTCGCATCGCAATCGCGCAGGATATAGGCGATTTCGGGCGCGGTCAGCCGGGTGGAGATCGGCACCATCATGGCCCCCGAACGCTGCGATCCCCAAACCAGTTGGAGATAGAGCGCATTGTTTTCCATCAGCAGGCCGAAATGCCCGCCAGCCCCGATGCCGCGCGATCGCAGCAGATGGGCGAAGCGATTGGCGGTTTCGTCCAGCTGGCGATAGCTCACTGTCTCGCCGCTGGCCGCCATGATGATGGCCGGATGGTCCGGGCGCGCCTGCGCGTGCGCGATGGGGTGCATGTCTCTCTCCCGCAGGATCGCCCCTCGTTTACCGAGATGTCCGATCTGGTTGCAGGACGAAACCTATAGCATGGACCTGCGCGGGCAAGGGCAAATGCCGTCCGCGGAGGCGCTTACGGACCCGCACAAGCAAAAGGCGGCCCCGGACAATTCCGGAGCCGCCTTTTGCTGCGGCCACTCTCCGATCCGAAGAGCACCGTTCGCTATCGAAGCTTAGTCTGCCGAAAGCAGGGCCAGCGCATGGTCGCGGTGATCGTCCGACGGGACCATGTAGGGCGACGGATCGACCGCGACGCCATCGACGCGGACTTCGTAGTGGAGGTGCGGGCCGGTGGAACGGCCGGTCGAACCGACATAGCCGATCAAATCGCCCTTCTTCACCTTGTCGCCAGCCGAAACGACCATGTCCGACAGGTGGGCGAAACGGGTCTGCAGCGAAGCGCCGTGTTCGATCGAGATGTACTTGCCATAGCTCGAGAACCAGTCAGCCTTGCTCACGAAGCCATCGGCAGTGGCATAGACCGGCGTGCCGGTGGGCGCGGCCAGGTCGACACCCTTGTGACCGCGACGACCGCCGAGCACCGGGTGGTTGCGCATGCCGTATCCGCTGGAAAGGCGCGCATCGGTCAGCGGCATGGCGGAAGGAACTGAAACGGAGGTGGTGGCGACACCGGCCGAAACCTTGTCCATCCGTTCCCAGCTGGCGAAGAGCTGTTCGAACTGGCGATCGCCGTCCGAGTTCGTGACCGGGGCGCCTGCCGAATTGCCGGCGGGCATGTCGACTGCGGGAACCATCGCGGCGGAAGCGGCGCTTTCGGCGGCGGCGGGTGCGGCGGCCATCATGGTGACGGCACCCAGCCCAAGAGCGAGCGTGCGCAGAGCGTTGTTGAAAAGCTTCGTCATATGTGACCCGTCCATATTGCGAAGGTCCGATCCCCCGGACCCGACCGACCCCCAAATCCCTCAGGTTATCGATCTATTTTCATCACCGCCGGAACCCCCCGACGTCTTGTGCATTATGGGGTGGCGGAGAGAAGTTTACGAAGCAAGTAGACCGTAGAACTCTCGCGACAAACCGGCTGATCGACGCGCTGAGTCGTTGAATGGCGGTTTGATTGCCCCTGAAAAATGGCTTTCGACCAATTTTCGCCACAATTCCGGCGGGTTTTCGCCGCGCGCCGCCGCCACCCGCGAAAAGTGCTTGGTGCCGAAGGCGACGTGCCGAATTTCGTCGTCAAGGATGCGTTGCAGGATCGCCGCGCCGCGCGAATCACCCGATGACGCCACGCGGTCACGAGTCGCAGGCGTGACGTCGAGGCCTCGCGCCTCCAGCACCATCGGCACGACGGCCAACCGCGCGCCGACATCGCCCGCCGTATCCTGCGCCGCCTGCCACAGCCCGTCATGGGCGGGCAGCGCGCCGTATCGCGAGCCATGCGTGCCGAGCTTGCGGTCGAGCAGAGCGAAATGCATCGCCTCGTCCGCCGCGACGCCGAGAAAGTCGGATGCGAATTCCTCCCCCATCGTGCCGCCGAAACGCCCGACGATGTCGAGCGCCAGATCGATGGCGACGAATTCGATATGGGCGAGCGCATGCCACAGCGCGATCCGGCCACGCTCCGACCCGCCCTTGCCGCGTTTCGGCATTTGCGACGGCGGCAAAAGATGGAGATCGTAGGGCCAGGCGGGACGATCGGGCATGGCCGCCGCATCACCGTCCCCCAGATCGAAGCGCAATCGCCCCAGCCGCCAGTCGCGTGCCACCTGCCGCGCGGCGAAGACTTTCCCGCTCGCCTCTCCGGTCAGCAGCGCCTTGCGGATCGCGTGCGAGAGGCCAGGTTTCTCGCTCACGCTTCGCGAGCCGCGGCCAGCACCTCTTCGGCGTGGCCCTTCACCTTCACTTTCGGCCAGACGCGGAGGATGCGGCCGTCCTCGTCCAGCAGATAGGTGGTGCGGACCATGCCCATGAAGGTCTTTCCGTACATCTGTTTCTCGGTCCAGACGCCGAGCGCGTCGGACAGGCCGCCGTCCTGCGCATCGGTGGCGAGATCGACGGTGAGATCGTGCTTGGCGATGAAATTGCGATGCTTCTGCGCGGAATCCTTGCTCACGCCCAGCAGAGCGACGCCCGCCGCGTCGAAATCGGGCCGCAGCGCGGAGAAATCCTTCGCTTCGGTGGTGCAGCCGGGCGTGTTGTCCTTGGGATAGAAGAACAGCACGAGTTTGCGGCCCTTGAAGTCGGACGGCCTGACCTCGCTGCCGTCGATCGTTTCGAGCGCGATGTCGGGCAGAGTGTCGCCCGGTCCGTAAATCGTGTCGGTCATGCTATCTCCAGTTCAGTTTCGAAGGTTCGCGCCCAATTGCGCGCGACGCAGCGCCGCGCCCGATCGAGCGCGTCGAGCAGAGCGGGAAAATCATCGGTTCTCACCAGCCGCGCCAGGACGTTCCGCGCCTCTTCACCCGGCGGCTGCTGGTCGGGCGCGAGCAGGCGCGCACCCACGAGCAGGCGGGTGAGGAACAGATGCGCCTCGCGCAGATCCTCTTCCACCCGACCCGCACGCGCCAGTTCGGCGATGGCCGCAGTGAGGTCGGGGGTCAGCGCGATCCGGTCGCGCAATTGCAGGAAATGGACGAGGAATTCGAGATCGACCAGCCCGCCGCGCAGCAGCTTGGCATCGAGCGGGCCCTTGGCATGCTTATGCGCCGCCATCTCGCTGCGCATGCCGAGAACATCCTCGCGTAATTGGACGGGATCGCGTTCCACCATGGCGATCTCGCGCACGATCCCCTCGATCCGCTCACGCGCCGCGTCCGATCCGGCGACCACGCGGCTGCGCATCAGCGCCATGTGCTCCCAGGTCCAGGCATCTTCGCGCTGATACCGGGCGAAGGCATCGATTCCCACCGCCAGCGGCCCCTGCGCGCCCTGCGGCCGGAGCCTCGTATCGACCTCGTAGAGCGCGCCCTCGGCGGTCGGCACGCTGAGCGCGGCGCTGACGCGTTGCGCGAGCCGGTTGAAATACAGCGTTCGGCCGAGTGGCCTGCCCCCATCCGATTCCTCGCCCGAAGCGCTATCGCCGGTGAAGAGATAGACGATGTCGAGATCGGAGGCGTGAGTCAGCGCGCCCCCGCCCAACCGGCCCAATCCCAGCACGGCCAGCCCGCCATCGGCAAAGCGCCCATGCTTGGCCGCGAATTCTTCCTCCGCCGCCTCCAGCGCGACATTCAGCGCAGCCTCCGCCACCCGCGACAGGGCGCCGGCCACATCGAGCGGGTCCTGCCGCGCTTCGATCAATTGCATGCCCAGCGCAAACCGTTGCTCGCCCGTTACGACCCGGATGCGATCGAGCTTGCGTTCGTAATCGTCGCCCCGCTCGCCCCGCGCCATTCTTGTGGCGAGAGCCGCGACATCGCCGGGAAGATCGAAGGCGGATCGGTCGATCAGCGCATCGAGCAGTTCGGGCCGCCGCGCCAGTTCGTCGGCGAGCGGCGGGGCGAGCGTGAGGCAGGAGACGAGCAGCTGGAAAAGACCTGGGCGCGCCTCCAGCAGGCGGAACAGATTGATCGCGCTCGGCAGCCGCTCCAGCAGCGATTCGAAGCGGACCAGCGCATGCTCGGGCGCCTCGCTCGCGGCAACGGCTTCGATCAGATCGGGCAGGATCGCCTCGAAGGCCCCGATCGCCGCCGTGCTGCGCAGCGCGCGATAGCGTCCGTCGCTCCACCGCTCGATCCGCTGCGAGATGGCGTCCGCATCCGCAAAACCGAGCTTTTCCAGCCGACCCGGCGCGGCGGGGGACGCAGGCGTGCTGCCATCCTCCGCGATCAGATCGCCGAACAATTCGGCGACCGGCACCGATGTCTGCGCCACCAGATCGACCAGCGCCGCACCATCCTCCAGTCCGTGCAGCCGCGCGACATTGTCCAATGCCTCGCCTTCGGGAAGGCTGTGCGTCTGGCGATCCGCGACCATCTGCAGCCGGTGCTCGATCGTGCGCAGCATGTCATAGGCCTCGCCCATGATACGCGCGGTGTCGGGTGCGATATGCGCGGTCGCCGCCAGCGCATCGAGCGCCGCGCGCGTGCCGCGCGAGCGAAGCGAAGCATCGCGCCCGCCATGGATCAACTGATGCGTCTGGGCGAAGAATTCGATCTCGCGAATGCCGCCGCGCCCCAGCTTCAGATTGAAGCCCGGCCCAACCTGCTTCGGCCCCGCATGGCTGTCGCGGATGCGCGCCGTCAGCCGCCGGATTTCGTCGATGGCGCCGAAATCTAGGCTCCGACGCCATACGAAGGGTCGGATCGTATCGAGGAACACTTCCCCCGCCGCAATGTCCCCTGCCGCCGCGCGCGCACGGATGAAAGCGGCGCGCTCCCAGGCGAGGGCCGAGCTTTCGTAATGCGTCGTCGCCGCGCCGATCGGGATCGCCAGCGGGCTGACTTCGGAAGCCGGGCGCAGGCGCAGATCGACACGGAAGACATAACCTTCGGGCGTGGTCTCGGACAGGATCCGCACCGTCTCGCGGGCATAGCGTTGCGCCGCTTCGCCCGGCTCGTCGCGCTCCCGGCGGGGCAGCGTTTCGGGATCGTAGATCAGGATCGGATCGATGTCGGAGCTGTAATTGAGCTCGCCCGCGCCATGTTTGCCAAGCGCCAGACCGATCATCCCGTCAGGCTCCGCCCCCGGCACGCGGCGCGCGATGGAGGCGGCGATCGCGGCGTGGAGCGCACGGTCGGCAAAGGTCGAAAGCTCGCGCATCACGCGGTCGAGATCGAGCCCGCCCGCCAGGTCTCCGATCGCCAGCGCCGTCGCCAGCGCCAGCCGCTCGCGCCTGAGGGAGACGCCGGTATCCTCGAGCGCCTCGCCCGCCGCCTTTGCCTTGAGCAACGCCGCCTCGATATCGCCCGCCTCCAGCAGCGATTCCAGATCCGGCAGGCGCTCCAGCGCGCGCGACAGGAAGGGCGAATGCGCATGCGCCCGTGCGAGCGCTCCGGGCCAGTCGGGGGACGATGAGGATACGGCGGCCATCGCCCCGCCGCATGCCCGCCGCGCGCTTGCCCCGCAAGGTGCGAGGTGCGACAGGGCGCGCTTCGATCAGCCCCCTTTCCGCCCCTCACCCGGAGACCGCCATGCCTCAGACCACGCCGACAATGCCTCCCGAATGGGCAAAGCAGGATTGGCTCTGGATCGGCTTTCCCCACGATGCGGAGGAATGGCCTGACGTCTTGGGCCGCGCGCAGGAGCAGATCGCAGGCTTCGCCAATGCTGTTGCGGAAAGCGGGCAGGAAGTCCGCCTATTGGTGCGCGACGCCGCCAACGAGGCGCGCGCACGGCAACTCGTCAGCGGCGCAGTGACGCTGGAGCGGCGCGATTATGGCGATGTCTGGCTGCGCGACACCGGCCCGCTGGTGCTGAGCGACGGCGACAGGCGCGTGGCGCGGCGCTTCCAGTTCAACGGCTGGGGCGGCAAATATCTGATGGATGGCGATCAGACGATCGGCGCACAGCTGGCCGGGGATGCAGGCCTGCCGCTCGAAACCGCCGACTGGATCCTGGAAGGCGGCGCGATCGACGGGGACGGGACGGGCCTCGTCGTGACGACCGAGCAATGCCTGCTCAATCCCAATCGCAATCCCGATCTCTCGCGTGAGGAGATCGAGGCGCGGCTGAAGCGCGATCTCGGCTTCACGCGCGTGCTGTGGCTGGGCGATGGGCTGATCAACGACCATACCGACGGGCATGTCGACAATCTGGCGCGCTTCGTGGCGGCGAACCGGATCGCCCTGCCGCAGGCGACCGGCAAGGACGATCCGAATGCGGCCATTTACGAGGATGCCGCGCGCAGGATCGAGGCGGCGGGGGTCGATCTGGTCCGCATTCCCTCGCCCGGCCTCGTGACGTCGGGCGACCATGTCGAACCCGCGAGCTATGCCAATTTCGCCATCACGTCGAACCTCGTCGTGGTGCCGACCTTCGGCAGCCTGCACGACGAAGAAGGCGTGGCGGCGATCGGCGATCTCTTCCCCGATCGGGCCACGATCGGCTTGCCCGGCGATGCGGTACTGGCGGGCGGCGGCGGGTTCCACTGCGCCAGCCAGCAGATGCCGGCGGCAGATTGGCGCGCTTAAGAATTTCTTAGCATCCTCGCGCGACAAGGGAGCATGGCCAAAGCTATCGCTCTCGTCCGCACGCATGTTGCCACGCCGCGCCCCGCCGATTTTCTGCGATCGCTGATGGTCGGAGCCTGCGGCCTCGCGCTGGCCTTTGCCGGGCCGATCCTGCCTTTCTGACAGCCGCGTAACGGCTAACCGATCGCCTTGACCAGCGCCGCCACCGCCGCAGCGCCCAACACCACGCCGACGCAGATCCGCCAAGTCCGGTCCGCTATTCGGCCCGAGAGCCGATCGCCGAGATAATTACCCAGTAACACCGCCGGAAACAGCAGTGCGGCGAGCAGCGCCAGGTTCAGCTCAAGAACTCCGATAGCCGCTCCGCTGGCAAGCCCCACGCTTGACGCACAAGTGAAGATCAGCAGCATCGAGGCCTTGGCCGTCTCGCGCGGAATGTCGCGCCCGACATAATAGGGCACGACCGGCGGGCCCGGCATGCCGGCATAGCCCGTCATTAATCCGCTCAGAATGCCCACGCCGCCTGTCGTAGCCGGATGGTGATCCATCACGCCGCGCCGCGGCAGCAGGATCGCGACGAAAGCCGACAGCGCGATAAAGGCAATGACGACGCGCGCGATCGAGGGAGACGTCAGGCTCAGCGCATAGAGCCCGATCGGCGTCGTCACCGCGACCAGCGCGATGATGGTCCAGGCCGTTTTCTCCGCATTGCGCAGCAGCCGCCGGATCTCCGACAGGCCGATGAAGACCGACAGGAAGTTCGTCAGCAACACCGCATGGACGGGCGAGAGCGCCAGCGCCAGGATCGGGACGATCAGGATCGCCATCCCGAACCCCGTCAGCCCGCGCACGAAAGCCGACCCGAACGCGGCGAAAAAGGCGGCGACGATCTGAACAGCAGTGAATTGATCGAACATGCCGCAAGCCCCGTTCGTGTCGAGCGAAGTCGAGACACGGTTGCGCAAGTGTCTCGACTTCGCTCGACACGAACGGCTCTGAAACTCCTATTTCAGATCGGGCGGAGTCGCGGCGTCCTTCAGCATGGCGATCGCTTCATCAAGGCTCATCACCTTCTGCTGCTGTTCGCCGAGCGTGCGGATGGCGACGGTGCCTTCCTCCGCCTCGCGATTGCCGACCACGAGGAGATGCGGAACCTTGGCGTGCGAATGTTCGCGCACCTTGTAATTGATCTTCTCGTTGCGCAGGTCGCTTTCCACCCGGATGCCTGCCGCCTCCAGCTTCGCCACGGCTTCCTTCGCATATGCGTCCGCATCCGAAACGATGGTTGCGACCACCGCCTGGACCGGGGCGAGCCAGACGGGGAGACGTCCGGCGAAGTGCTCGATCAGGATCCCGATGAAGCGTTCATACGATCCGAAGATCGCGCGGTGCAGCATGACGGGGCGATGTTTCTCGCCGTCCTCGCCGACATAGCTTGCGTCCAGTCGGTCGGGCAGCACGCGGTCGCCCTGGATCGTGCCGACCTGCCAGGTCCGCCCGATCGCATCCGTCAGGTGCCATTCGAGCTTGGGCGCATAGAACGCGCCTTCGCCGGGGAGTTCTTCCCAGCCGTACTCTTCGTTCGCCATGCCCGCTTCGGCCACGGCATCGCGCAATTCCTGTTCGGCCTTGTCCCAATCGGCCTCGCTCCCGAAGCGCTTTTCGGGGCGCAGCGCCAGCTTGACGTGGTAGGTGAAGCCGAAATCCTTGTAGACCGCATCGGCCAGCGCGCAGAACTTGCGCACTTCCTCCACCACCTGCTCCTCGGTGCAGAAGATATGCGCATCGTCCTGCGTGAACTGGCGCACGCGCATCAGGCCATGGAGCGCGCCATGCGGTTCGTTGCGGTGGCAGCAGCCCATTTCGCCGAGGCGGATCGGCAGGTCGCGATAGCTGGTGATCCCCTGCTTGAAGACGAGGACATGCGCGGGGCAATTCATCGGCTTGATCGCCATCCAGTCGGCATCTTTCGCCACCGTGGGGTGCGATCCCGCGCCGCTATCGTCGACTTCGGGCACCATGTCGGGCACCGCGAACATGTTCTCGGCATATTTGCCCCAGTGGCCGGACTGTTCCCACTGGCGCACGTCCATCAGCTGCGGCGTCTTGATTTCGCGATAGCCGCCATTGTCCATCTTGCGGCGCATATAGGCTTCGAGCTCGCGCCAGATGCGATAGCCCTTGGGATGCCAGAAGACCGATCCGTGCGCCTCTTCCTGCAGATGGAACAGGTCCATCTCGCGGCCCAGCTTGCGGTGATCGCGTTTGGCGGCTTCTTCCAGCCGCGTGAGATGGGCCTTCAACTGCTTCTTGTTGAGCCAGCCGGTGCCGTAGATGCGCGTCAGCTGCGCATTCGACTGGTCGCCGCGCCAATATGCGCCCGCGACGCGCATCAGCTTGAAGGCGTCGGGGTCGAGCTTGCCGGTGGAGGCGAGATGCGGGCCACGGCACATGTCGAGCCAGTCCTCGCCGCTCCAATAGACCGTCAGCTCCTCGTTCTCGGGCAGTTCCTTCGCCCATTCGGCCTTGAAGACCTCGCCTTCGCTTTCCCACTTCTCGATCAGCTGCTCGCGGCTCCAGACCTCGCGCTTCAGCGGCTTGTCGGCGCGGATGATGCGGCGCATCTCCTCCTCGATCGCGGGCAGATCGTCCATCGAGAACGGGTCGCGGCTTTCCGGCGCCTTGACGTCGTAATAGAAACCATCGTCGGTCGAAGGGCCGAAGGTGATCTGCGTTCCGGGATAGAGCGACTGGACCGCTTCGGCCAGGACGTGGGCGTAATCGTGGCGCGCGAGTTCGAGCGCATCTTCCTCGTCGCGGCTCGTCACCAGCGCCAGTTCGGCATCGCCATCGAAGGGGCGGTTGATGTCCCGCAATTCTCCATCCACGCGCGCCGCGATCGCCGCCTTGGCGAGGCCGGGGCCGATAGCGGCGGCGACATCCGCCGGAGTGGATCCGGCTTCCATTTCGCGCACGGACCCATCGGGCAGGCTGATCTTGAGCAGTTCCGTCATCGTCGTATTCCCTCGCTGCCGGGCGCCATGCCAGAGCGGCGCGCCCGGTCAAGCTGCGGCGTATCGAGGAGAACCGATCGGGAAGGACGCCGCGCCACCCGACCGGGATCATGGCCGGGCGGCACGCGCGAGGTCAGCCCTCGTGCGCGCGGCCCGGCATGGTGGTAGTCGAAAAAGTGGCGCCGATATGCGTCATGGGCAGCGAAATAGCCTTTCCTCGCTCGCTTCTCAACCGTTCCGATCCGCTTGCTGCCCCGTTCTAGACCGGCTGCAGCCGTTTCTGGCCCGCCAGCGCCGTCATGCGGCGCGTACCGACGACGCCGCTGCCCCGCTGGCGTGCGCCCATCAGGCGATATTCGCTCGTCGCGCTGCCCGGCGTCAGTTCCACCGCCATGTAGCCGCGATGCGAAGCGTCCATCCATTGCAGTTCGGGATTGAAGGCCACCGTCTCGCGCTCCAGCTCCGCAGTCGGCACGTAAGTGACGTAGTTCTCAAGCCCCGGCGAAGTCACCGACTGGCCGCCGAATTCGACGCCGACCCGCGCCCCGTCCTGCGCAAGATCGAAGGCCCAGGCATTGTGCGTGTCGCCCGCGAGGCTGACGAGATTCGCGTCCGCTTCAAGCGCGGCGCGCAGCACCCGTTCGCGCGCGGCGGGATACCCGTCCCACGCATCGAGATTGAGCGGCAGTTCGCTCCGCGAAGCCATCGCGCCCGCCTCGACATAGCGGCGCGTGCGCTCGGCCATATCGGAGGGAAGATTTTCAGCGAGGCGCGGCGCGGTGGCGAGCTTGCCCATCAGCACCTGCTGCACCAGCACCTGCCACGGCTTGCCCTCTCGCACCGACCGCATCAGTCCTTCCGCCAACCACGCCTGCTGACGCGCACCGAGCATTTCGCGCGCGGGATCGGCATAGACGCCGTCGCGAAACGCCGCGAGCGCCGCCGATGCGGTTTCGGGCGTCGCCTTGCCCGACAGGATCGAGGCATAATCGAACTGTTCCGAGCGCGCTTCGAGCCGGGTTTCCAGCCGGAATAGCGTGGCTAGATCGCCGATCTCGTAAGCCGTCCACGGCTCGTCCGACACCGGCATCCATTCGCGATACGCGCGCATCGCCGCGGCCTTGCGCACGTCCCACGGCCCTTCGGTTTCGGGTTGGTGGTTCTGCGCCCCGCCCTTCCAGCTATCGTTCGCGCTTTCGTGATCGTCCCAGCCGGAAATCATCGGATAGACCTGATGCAGCCGCCTCAGATCGGGATCGCTGCGATACTGGGCATAGCGCGCGCGGTAGTCCGCCAGCGCCACTATCTCGCGCGCCGGATCGGGCTGGCGCGCGGCGAAATCGGGATTGTCGTAGGTGCCCGGCCCGTATTCGTAGAAATAATCGCCCAGATGCAGCGCGCAGTCGAACTCGTTCGCATCGGCGGCATGCGCATAGGCGTTGAACCAGCCGAACCCCATATTGGAGCAGGAAAACACCGCCATGCGGAAGCGCGACGTAGGCCCTGCGGGAAGCGTGCGCGTGCGCCCTTCGTCCGACTCGGTCCCGTCGGGCGCGGTGAAGCGGTAATAATACCATCTGCCCGGCTCGAGCCCGCTCACCTGCGCCCTGCAGCAGAAATCGCGGGTCGGCGATGCGGTCGCTTGGCCCTCGGCTACGACCCGGCGATTGGCATCCCCCTCCATCACGCGCCAGCGCAGGGGCGTGTCCTGCCCGGCGGCATAGCGCGTCCACAGCAAGACCCGGTCCGCACCCGGCTCGCCGCTGGCGACGCCGTGGGTGAACCCGCGCTGCCCTGAAAATTGCGCGGAAAGCGGGGCCGAGAGAGCGCCTGCGCCCAGCAGACCGCCCTTCAACAGGCTGCGCCGGTCGAGCGCGGGAAGCATGGCGGCGGCGGGCGGTTCGGTCGGGAACATAGGTCGATCTCCTCAGGACGATAGGCGTGGACCCGGTTCGTGACGGGATCAAGACTGCCCGCGCAAACCTAGCGTCGCGGGGAGAAGACAAGTACACCAGTCATTATGGAAAGTAAGCTTGACGATCCGCATAACCAAGCGTAAAGCTTCATTGACACAAAGAGAAGGACTCCTGCCATGAAGACCCCCCGCTCCGCCCTGCTCCTCGCCGCCGCTATGATCGGCGTCGCCGTTCTGGCCGTCTTCGATATGGTGCCTGAGAAGATCGCCCAATTCGCGCCACTCACTTTGCTGGCAGCCTTCCCGCAGGCTTGGCTGGGTCGTTCGCACGCCTGCGGTCGCGCCTCTCGGGTGGAGGGCTGACATGGCCATTGGGTCGAAGCGTTTGCGGACAGGCTTTGCAGCCTCCGGCATCCTGTCGGCGCTCGCGATACTGATACTCGCGGAAACTGGCGCGCTCGAACGCGAGAGCGCCTGGCTTCTCGCGATCCTTCCAGTGGCGCTGATCGTGCTCGCCCTTTTGGCTGGGCGCGCGCCGGGAATACCAAGCCTGCCGCCTCGCAGCGCTACCTGTTGAGGATCGGGGGATTGATGACGTTCTATCTCTCCAGTCTGTTCGCCGCCGAAATCCTCATCGAGGATTATGGGCTGTCCGGCGCTCCCGCAGTCATCCTGGCCATCCTGCCCGGTCTCGCGTTTGCGGGCGTAGTATGGGTCTTCGGCGCGCTGATCGTCGAGGAGAAGGACGAATTCATGCGCCTGCTCTATATCCGCCAGGGCCTGATCGGAACGGGCATCGCTCTGACATGCGCTGCAATCTGGGGGTTTCTCAAAATCTACGACTTTGCGCCGCATATCGCCGCCTTCTGGTGGCCGACAATCTGGTGCTTCGGTCTCGGCCTCGGCGCATTGGCCAACAAAATCACATATGGAAGCTGGGGAGAGGTGCGGTGAAGAACCGCCTCAAGGTCCTGCGCGCCGAACGCAGCTGGAGCCAGCAAGACCTTGCCGACCGGCTGGAGGTCAGCCGCCAGAGCGTCAACGCGATCGAGACCGGTCGCTACGATCCCTCGCTCCCGCTCGCCTTCCGGATCGCCGATCTGTTCGATCTCGCGATCGAGGAGATTTTCCTGCGCGAATGAGCCTGCGTCGATTGCTTGCAATGCGCCGTCCCCATGCCGAGATGGACCTGCATGAACGCGCTGACCGAATATTTCCAAGGGCCGGAGGGGCGCCGGATCGCCTACCGCCATATTCCCGGCACCGGCCCCGCCCTCGTCTTCCTGCCCGGCTATATGTCCGACATGGCGGGCAGCAAGGCGACCGCTTTGATCGACTGGGCGCGCGAAAGCGGGCGCGAATGCCTCCTGCTCGATTATTCGGGCTGCGGCGAGAGCGACGGCGCATTCGCCGATGGCACGCTGTCGCGTTGGCGGGACGAGGTCGTCGCACTGGTGACGGACCGGATCGAGGGCGATGTAATCCTCATCGGATCGTCGATGGGCGGCTGGCTGATGCTGCTGGTGGCGGAAGCGCTCGGTGGCCGCGTGGCCGGTCTTGTCGGCATCGCCGCCGCGCCGGACTTCACCGACTGGGGCTTCGATGCCGACCAGAAAGCGCAGCTGTCGCGCGGGGAGACGGTGTTCGAGGGCAATCCCTACGGCCCCGATCCCACCCCGACCTATCCGCAATTCTTCGCCGATGGCGAGCGATCGAAAAAGCTCGACGGGCCGATTGCACTATCGATGCCCGTGCGCCTCATCCACGGGCAGCGCGATAGCGACGTGCCCTATGCCATCTCGCTCCGCCTCGCCGAAAAGCTGCGTTCGGACGACATACAGGTGGTGCTGGTCAAGGATGGCGATCACCGCCTCTCGCGCCCGCAGGATATCGCCCTGTTGCTGCGCGTGGTGGGTGACCTCGCCGCCGCCTCTCCCGCCGAACGGACTCAGACGCCATGATCACCTCGATCCTTTCCCTCATGCTCGCCCAGGTCGGGCCGAACCCCTCCCTCGCGGAGCCGATCACGCCGCCCGAAGTGGCCGAACAGCGCCGCCGATCCGCCGAACGCGAGCGGCAGGAAGCGGCACCCGCCGCCACGCCCTCGCGCCTGTCGGAATGCCTCGCCAGCGCCGGACAGGATTCCGAAGCAGGTGAAGCCTTCGCGCGCGCGTGGCTTGAAACCGCCGCAGCGGACGAGCGCGCCCCTGCCCTCCACTGTCTCGGCCTGTCGCTGGTCCGGCAGGAGCGGTTCGACGATGCGCGCATCGCTTTCGATGATGCGCGCGAGGCGGCTCCGATCACCAATCCCGCCTATCGCGCTCGCCTATCGGGCATGAGCGGTCACGCCGCGCTGGCGCAGGGCGAGGCGGAGGCGGCGATCCCTGCCTTCGAACGCGCCATCGCCGATGCGGACAGCGCGGCAGATCCTTCGCTGACCGCCGGGCTCAACACCGATCTTGCCCGCGCATTGGTCGCGGGCGATCGGGCTCCCGACGCGGTCGCCGCTCTCGCCGCGGCGCGCGAGGCCGATCCGGCGAACCCGCAGGCCTGGCTGCTCTCGGCCACTCTGGCGCGGCGGCTCGAACGGCTGGGCGAAGCGCAGCGGCATATCGAATACGCCGCCACGCTCGCCCCGCGCGATCCGGCGGTGGGCCTCGAAGCGGGCGTCATCGCCGCGATGGCGGGGCGCGCGGAGCAGGCTCGCGCCAGCTTCCAGTCGGTGATCGACGTCGCTCCCGAAAGCGTGGAAGCGGGCCGGGCACGCACCTATCTTACCCGCCTCGACGGCGGGACGCAGCAGACGGAGCCGCGCGGACGATGACCGATTTTTCCCTTCTAGACCTCGTCCCCGTCCGCGAAGGCGGCACGGTCGCCGAAGCGCTCGCCGCAGCGACCGATCTCGCCGTCACGGCGGAGCAGTCGGGCTGCAAGCGGTTCTGGGTGGCCGAACACCATGCGATGGAAGGCATTGCCGGTGGCGCGACCTCGGTCGTGCTCGCCCATATCGCCAGCGCCACCAGCACGATCCGCATCGGATCGGGCGGGATCATGCTGCCCAACCACACGCCCTTCCAGATCGCCGAGCAGTTCGGCACGCTCGCCGCGCTGTATCCGGGACGAGTCGATCTCGGCCTGGGCCGTGCACCTGGGGCAGGGCCGGAATTGCAACGCGCTTTGCGCAAGGATCTGCACCGCGCCGCCGAGATGTTTCCGCAGGACGTGGTCGAATTGCGCGCCTATCTGAGCGCCGAGGACGAGACGGCGATCCGCGCCACGCCCGGCCATTCCTCCGATGTCGAGATGTGGATGCTGGGATCGAGCCTGTTCGGCGCGCAACTGGCCGCTCGACTCGGCCTGCCCTATGCCTTCGCCAGCCATTTCGCGCCCGACCATCTCGACGGCGCACTCGAAATCTATCGGCGAACCTTCGAGCCCAGCGAAGAGCTCGCCAAGCCGCATGTCATGGTCGCGATGAACCTGTTCTGCGCCGACACTACCGAGGAGGCGGAGACGCTGGCGAGTTCGCAGCTGCAATCCTTCGTCCGTCTGCGCACCGGAAAACCGGGCAAGCTGCCGCCGACCATTCCGAATTATCGCGCCTCGCTGGACCCGCGCGCCCGCGCCATCGTCGATCATGTCGGCCAGGCGAGCGCCATTGGGACGCCCGAAGAAGTAGCGCGCCAGGTCCAGGCCTTCATCGCGCGCACCGGCGCCGAGGAAGTGGTGTTCGGCGGCGCGACCTTTGACCCGCAGGCCCGCACTCGCTCGCTTGCCCTCGCAATGGAAGCACTGACCGCCCGATCCACGCCCGACACGCTTGCGGCTCACGCTTGAGAGGCCTAGGGGCCGCTACGTAAACCCGCGCTGGAGAGAGCGCGTCAGGAGAGACCGGGCCGCCCTTTCCGGCGCGCCCGCCGAGAGGTTCTATGGGTTCCAAGCAAGCCGCCCCGAAACAGACCGACGGGCAGGCGCCCGCCATCGATTCCAAGCTGGTCGAAAGTCTCGCCGAACGCATGCGCGACTCGCTGCTCCCGGGCGACGATCCGATGGACAAGGACCGCCTGCACGAAGCCGCGCGGTTCGTCCTCGAAGCCGGAGCGGCGCGGGACATGAACCGCTCCGCCATCGCGCTGGAGTCCCTTAGCGAAGAGCGGCGCTTCATGCGCATCGCCATCGTCAATGACGACATGCCGTTCCTGGTCGATTCCACCGCCGCCGCCATCGCCGCGAGCGGTCTGTCGATCGACCGACTGGTCCATCCCGTGGTGCCGGTCGTGCGGGGCAGCGACCGCAGCCTCGAGACCATCCTCGATAGCGATCCCGACGACGCCTTTTATGAATCGATGATCTACATCGAAACTTCGCGCGTCGATGCCCGTCAGCGCCGCGAATTGCTGGCGAGCCTGAAGGAAACGCTGGGCGATGTGCGCGCGGCGGTTCAGGACTGGCCCAAATTGCAAAGCGCGATGCTGGCCGATGCGGACGCGATCGAAGCGTTCGGGGAGGAGGGCGAACAGGGCGCGGAAATGCTGCGCTGGCTCAACCAGGGCATGCTCACTCAACTCGGCCATATGGTCCGCACGAAAAAGGGCGAGACGACCGAAGCGCTCGGTATCGTGCGCAAGAGCGCGCAGGATCTGCTCGCCGAAAATTCCTACGATCGCGCCTTCGCCTGGTTCGAGGATGCGAAGAACACGCGCGTTCCGCTGATCATCAAGGCCAATCGCGTCGCCAACGTCCACCGCCGCGTGCCGCTCGACCTGTTCATCGTCCCGCGCTGGGAGGGCGAGGGCAAGGGGCGCAAGGTTGCCGCGCTTTCCATCCATGCCGGGGTCTGGACCAGTGCCGCGCTCGCCGCGCCGCCGCGTTCGGTGCCGCGCCTCAAGGATCTGCTCGCATCGATCGCAGCGCGGCTCGATTTCGATTATAACGGCCATGCCGGCAAGGCACTGGTCCATGCGCTGACCACGCTGCCGCACGATCTCCTGGTAGGTTTCGCCGAACGGGACGTGGAACGCATCGCCACCAATATGATGGCGCTGGTCGATCGGCCACGCCCGCGCCTCGCGCTGGTCGAAGCGCCCCTTTCGCGCCATCTGTTCGCCTTCGTCTGGTTGCCGCGCGACATGCTGGCGACACAGGTTCGCCTCGAAATCCAGGCCCTGCTCGAACAGGGCGCGGATGCCCGCATGCTCGACTGGAGCCTTGAGGTCGAAGGCGGCAATCTCGCCATGCTGCGCTTCGTCCTCGATATTCGCGACGGTGAGGGAGAAATCGACGCCAAGGCGCTCGACGATCAATTGCAAACCATGCTGCGCGGCTGGACCGAAGCGGTCGAGACCGAATTGGCGAAGGAATTCGAAGGCAGCCGTGCCGCGGCCATCGCCTTGCGCTGGGCCGAATCGTTTCCGACCCCCTATCGCGGGCGCTTCGGTGCGTCGGAAGCCGCGCTCGATATCGCACGGCTACGCGCTTTGGGCACGCATGCCGAGGGCCAAAGCGAGCATGGCGAAACGCGCCAGCGCGGCGCCCGCCTTTATCGGGGGCAGAGCGGCGATCCCGAAACCCTGCGCCTCAAGCTCTATCAGGCCGAAGGCAGCCTGCCTTTGTCCGACGCGGTTCCCGCGCTGGAAAATTTCGGCTTTCACGTCCAGTCGGAGATGCCGACCGTTCTCGACGATGGCCGCCTGGGCACGGTCCACGATTTCGCGCTGCGCCTGAATCCGGGTATCGAGGCCGAAACGCTGGTCGATCGCGCCGAAGCGATCGAGGAAGCGATCGCTGCCGTTCTGAACGGCGAAGCGGAAAACGACTGCTTCAATCGCCTTGTCGCCGAAACCGGACTGACCGCGCGCGAAGCGAACTGGCTGCGGGCCTTCTATCGCTATCTGCGCCAGACCGGCATGGGATTCACGATCTTCACCGTAGTCGATGCGCTGAGCGGTGCCCGCGACGTGACCCGCGCGCTGATCGCGCTGTTCACCGCGCGCCACGATCCCGAATTCGGGTCCAGCCGGGACGATGCCATCGCGGATGCCGAAGCCGCCATCAAGCGCGGACTCGCCAAGGTTCAGGCGATCAACGACGACCGCCTGCTGCGCCTCTATCGCGCGTTGATCGACGCGATCCTGCGCACCAATGCCTTCGCTCCGGCGGCGGGCGAGGCACTGGCGTTCAAGATCGATTCCAAGCTCGTCCCCAATCTGCCCAAACCGATCCCCTGGCGCGAAATCTTCGTCTATTCGCGCCGGGTCGAAGGCATTCACCTGCGCGCGGGCGCGGTGGCGCGCGGAGGCCTGCGCTGGTCCGATCGGCGCGACGACTTCCGCACCGAGATCCTCGGCCTGATGAAGGCGCAGCGCGTCAAGAACGCGGTCATCGTGCCCACCGGCGCGAAGGGCGGCTTCTATCCCAAGCAATTGCCCGATCCCGTGCTCGACCGCGATGGCTGGGCGGCGGAAGGCCAGAGCAGCTACGAAGTTTTCATCCGCACGCTGCTGTCGGTCACCGACAATATCGTCGACGACGAAGTCGTGCATCCCGACAGCGTCCGGATCCTCGACGGCGACGATCCCTATTTCGTCGTCGCCGCAGACAAGGGCACGGCGCGCTTCTCCGATGTCGCCAACGGCATCGCTCAGAGCCGCGACTTCTGGCTCGACGATGCGTTCGCCAGCGGCGGCTCCAACGGATACGACCACAAGGCGATGGGCATCACCGCCAAGGGCGCATGGGTGTCCGTCCAGCGGCATTTCCGCGAAATGGGCGTCGACGTGCAGAGCGAGCCGATCGAGGTCGTCGGATGTGGCGACATGTCGGGCGACGTGTTCGGCAACGGCATGCTGCTGTCGAAAGCGATCAAGCTGGTCGCAGCTTTCGACCATCGCCATATCTTCATCGATCCCGAACCCGATCCCAAGGCAAGCTTCACGGAGCGCCAGCGCCTGTTCGCCCTGCCGCGATCGAGCTGGGAGGATTACGACGACAAGCTGATCTCGCGCGGAGGCGGCGTATTCCGGCGCGACGCCAAGAGCGTGACCCTGTCCAAGACGGCGCAAAAGGCGCTGGGCCTCAGCGAAGCGACGCACGAGCCCGACGCGGTGATCTCCGCGATCCTGAAGGCGCAGGTCGATCTGATCTGGTTCGGCGGCATCGGCACCTACATCAAGGCCGAACGCGAGAACAACGTGCAGGTCGGCGATCCCGCCAACGATGCGGTGCGCGTGGATGCGGGCGATGTCCGCGCCAAGGTCATCGGCGAAGGCGCCAATCTGGGCGTGACGCAGGCAGGCCGGATCGAATTCGCGCTGGACGGTGGGCGCATCAATACCGACTTCATCGACAATTCGGCGGGCGTCGATTGTTCGGATAACGAGGTCAACATCAAGATCGCGCTGGCCGCGGCGCAGCGGGCGGGCAAATTGTCCGAGCCCAAGCGCAATGCCCTGCTCGAAACGATGACCGACGAAGTTGCCGAGCTGGTGCTGGAAGACAACCGGATGCAGGCGCTCGCCCTCTCGATCGCGGAAATCGGCGGTTCGCGCGCGGCCGAAGCGCAATTACGCCTGATCGAAAAGCTGGAGGAAGGCGGCAATCTTGACCGGCGGACCGAAGGCCTCGCCGATGATGAGACGCTTGGGCGCCGCGCAAGCGACGGCCTGGGCCTGACTCGCCCCGAGCTCGCCGTGCTCCTGTCTTCGACCAAACTCGCCCTTCAGGACTCGATCGAAAAGAGCCCGCTCAGCCAGGGCGAAACGCTCGAACCGTTGCTCCTTTCGGCATTCCCCGAACCGATGCAGACCAAATACCGCGAGGAAATCCTCAGCCATCGTCTGCGCCGCGAATTGGTGGCGACCAAGCTCGCCAACCGGATCGTCAATCGCATGGGCCTCGTCCATCCGTTCGAGCTCGCCGAAGAGGAAGGCGCCACGCTCGACCAGGTGGCTGCGGCCTTCGTGGTCGCATCGCAGCTGTTCGACATGGAAGCGCTCTGGGCCGATATCGACACGGCCGACATGCCCGAGGCCGCGCGGCTTCAGCTGTTCGACCAGGCGGCGCGCGGTCTGCGCATCCAGATGGCCGACCTGATCGGCGCAGGCGTCGGCAGCGGCGATTTCGGAACCGTGCTCGAAGAACTGAGCCCAGGCGTCCAACGCCTGAGCGAAGAGACCGACAATCTGCTGGCAGAAGAAACCCGCCAGCAATCGGGCAAGCTGATCGGCGAAATGGCCGCGATCGGCGCGCCCGCCCCTCTGGCGGCACGCGTGGCGCATCTGTTCGAGATGGACGGCTCGGTCGGCCTTGCCAAGCTGTCGCGCGATCAGGAGATCGAGACCTGCTCGCTGACCCGCGCCTTTACCGAGCTGGGCGCTGCCCTCGGCCTCGACTGGGCGCAGGCGACCTCGGCGATGATGGATCCCTCGGATGTGTGGGAACGCCTGCTCGTCGCCGGGCTCGCGCGCGATTTCCAGCAGATGCGGATCGACTTCCTGCGCCGCCTGTCGCGTCGCAAGGGCGCCAAGGACGACATGCCGGCGATGATCGAGAAATGGACGGGCGAGAACGAGGTGGCGGTGCGCCAGTTCCGCACCATGGTGAACCGCGCCCACGCGCAAAACCCGGTCGCTCCGGCTGCGCTGGCCCAGATCGCCAGCATGGCCCGGAACCTGCTCGGTCGGTAGGCGCGGCTTGACCGCAGGCGTTCGAACGGCAATCCCCGCCGACATGGAGAGAGCCGATATCGTCATCGTGGGTTCGGGGCATGGCGGCGCACAGGCCGCCATCGCGCTGCGCCAGCAGGGGCACGAGGATTCGATCCTCATGCTCAGCCGCGATCGCACCCCGCCCTACGAGCGCCCGCCGCTGTCGAAGGAATATCTCGCCGGCGACAAGCCGCTTGAGCGTATCCTGATCCGTCCGCCCTCCTTCTGGGAGGACAAGGGCGTTGCGGTCGAACTGGGCGTCAACGTCTCCGAAGTCGATGCGATGGCGCGGGAAGTCGTTCTGGGTGACGGGCGACGGATCGGCTATCGCAAGCTTATCTGGGCTGGCGGGGGCGATCCGCGCCGCCTGTCATGTCCCGGGTCGGACCTTGCGGGCATTCATTCGGTGCGCCACCGCATGGACGTCGATGCCATTCGCGCCGATCTCGAAACCGGCGCGCGCCGCGCGGTAGTGGTCGGCGGGGGCTATATCGGGCTCGAGGCGGCAGCGATCCTGCGCAAGCTCGACTGCGAAGTCACGGTTCTCGAAGCGCAGCGCCGCGTGCTCAACCGCGTCGCGGGCGAGGAATTGAGCGGCTTCTACGAAGCGGAACACCGCCGCCAGGGCGTCGACCTGCGGCTGGAAACCGCAGTCGAACGGATCGAGGGCAAGGATGGGCGAGTTGCCGCCGTCATCACGGATGCGGGCGAAGCGATCGCCTGCGACATCGTGGTGGTCGGGATCGGCATCGTCCCCTCGGTCGGCCCGCTGATCGCCGCAGGCGCGGCGGGATCGAACGGCGTGGACGTCGACGGATATTGCCGCACCAGCGTGGACGATATCTACGCGATCGGCGACTGCGCGGCGCATGCCAATCCCTTCGCCGACAATGCGGTGATCCGCCTGGAATCGGTGCAGAACGCTCACGACATGGCGACCTGCACCGCGAAGGCGATCATGGGCGACAAGCAACCTTACGAGGCCGTGCCGTGGTTCTGGTCGAACCAGTACGATCTCAAGCTGCAGACGGTCGGCCTCTCGCTCGATCATGACGAAGCGGTGCTGCGCGGCGATCCCGAAGCGCGCAGCTTTTCGGTCGTCTATCTCAAGGAAGGCCGCGTGATCGCGCTCGATTGCGTCAACCGGGTCAAGGATTACGTTCAGGGCAAGAAACTGATCGAAGCGCGCGCCGAAATCGATCCGGAGCTGCTGGCGGACGGCGAGGTTCCGCTCAAGGAGCTTCTCTGAGCCGCGCAGCGGCCCAGTCGGCCGCGTCGCGCACCACCGGATCGGAGTCGCCGCGCAGGCTTTCGACCTGCTCCAACAATTGCGGATCCGCGCTGTTTCCCGCCGCATAGAGGCAGTTTCGCACGAACCGGTCGCGCCCGATGCGCTTAATGGGAGAGCCGGAGAAGAACTGGCGAAAGCCCGCATCGTCGAAGCCGAGAAATTCGGCGAGGCGGGGCGCGACCAGTTTTTCGCGCGGGGCGAGCTTCAGGTGGCGGTGCGCCGTGTCGGCGAACTTGTTCCAAGGGCAGACCGCCAGGCAATCGTCGCAGCCATAGATGCGGTTGCCCAGAGCGGCGCGGAATTCTTCCGCCACCGGTCCCTTGTGTTCGATCGTCAGATAGGAAATGCAGCGCCGCGCATCCAATTGGTAAGGCGCGGGAAAGGCGTCGGTCGGGCAGGCATCCTGACACTTGTGACACGATCCGCACAGATCGCGGCCCGGCGCGTCTGGGGCGAGATCGAGTGTCGTGTAGATCGCGCCCAAAAACAGCCAGCTGCCGTGATCGCGGCTGACCAGATTGGTGTGCTTGCCCTGCCAGCCGATCCCCGCCGCCTGACCGAGCGGTTTTTCCATCACCGGCGCGGTGTCGACGAAGACCTTCAATTCGCTTTCCGGCTCACGCGCGATCATCCAGCGGGCGAGCGCTTTCAGTGCCTTCTTCACGACGTCGTGATAATCGCGCCCCTGCGCATAGACGGAGATGCGCGCGGCTTCGGAATCGCTCTCCAGAGACAGCGGATCGCCGTCGGGCGCGTAGCTCATGCCCAAGGCGATGACGCTCCGCGCGTCGGGCCAGAGGCCTTGTGGGGAGGCGCGCTGCTCCCTCCTCGCTTCCATCCATTCCATCGAGCCATGGCGATCCTCGCCCAGCCATTGCTCCAGCCGCTCTCCATTCAGAGGATCGGTGGCCGCGCTCGCGAAGCCGCAGGCCGCGAAGCCGAGCGCGGTCGCTTCGGCGCGCAGATCCTCCTGAAAAGACGTGGCGTTAACCAATCTGCTGTTGCTCCGGTTCACGCGTGCCGGTTACCTGCACCCGGATGGCAACCCAAGCGCAAACTCCCCTAATCGAGACTTTGGCGATCGAAGCAAAAGGCCTCGTCAAGCGCTTCGACGATACGCTGGCAGTGGACGGCGTGGACCTCTCTGTGCCCGAAGGCGCGATCTACGGTATTCTCGGCCCCAACGGCGCGGGCAAGACGACGACCCTGCGAATGCTGCTGGGCATTATCGACCCGGACGAGGGTGTTCGCCGCGTCTTCGGCCATGACCGCCCGCACGATATCGCGCGCCTGATCGGCTACCTGCCCGAGGAGCGCGGCCTGTATCCGGCGATGAAATGCGACGAGGCGATCGCCTTCATGGGCGCGCTGCGGGGGCTGCCGCTTGACGAAGGCCGCAGGCGGGGGCGCGAATTGATGGAAGCGCACGGCCTCGGCCACGCGGTGGACCGCCAGATCCGCCAATTATCGAAGGGCATGGCGCAGACCGTCCAGCTGCTCGGCACGCTGGTCCATCGCCCGCGTCTGGTGGTGCTCGACGAACCCTTCAGCGGCCTCGACGCGATCAATCAGGGCAAGCTGGAAGTGATGATACGCGAGCTCGCCGCCGACGGCGTGACGGTGATCTTCTCCACCCATGTGATTCACCATGCCGAGCGGTTGTGCGACGATGTCGCGATCATCGCAGGCGGCAAGGTGCCCTATGCCGGATCGGTCGATGCCGCGCGCGATCGCATTCCCGCGCAGGTGCGGCTGGAAACTCGCCGAGCCGAAGGCGCATGGTGCACCGCGCTGCCCGATGACGCACGGCACGATCCAAAGAAGGACGGGAGCCATTTCTGGTATTTCCCCCTGCCTGCGGGCGGGATCGAGGCGCTGCTGAAGCGCCTCATCGAGGGTGAGGCAAGCGTGCTGTCGCTCTCCATCGAGCGGGCCGGGCTGCACGACGCCTTCGTCGAAATCGCAGGCGCCGCAGCGGCGAAGGCGATGAAGGACGAGGTGCCGGCATGACCGCTTCGCGCCTTTCCCTGTGGCAGGCCGCCTGGGTGATCGCCCGGCGCGACATGCGCGCGATCCTGTTCAGCAAGGCCTTCCTCCTCTTCCTGCTCGGCCCGATCTTCTTCGGCGGAATCAGCCTCGGCGCAGGCATGCTCGGCGCGAAGGCGGCGGGCAGCGCGGAACCGGCGCGGCTCGCAGTGATCCTGTCGCCGCAGGAGACCGCGGATCTGCGCCGCGCCTATGCGGAACTCGCGCCGCTGGTGGACCTGCCGATCGTCGAGGCGGTACGCGCGAACGATACGGAGCCCCGCGCGCTTCTGAAAGACCGCGACCGCAATTTCGGCGCGGTCCTGACCGGGTCGCTCGCCGCGCCGCGCCTTACCGGAACGCCGGACCAGATCGAGCGGTGGCGCGGCCGCGTCGCTCTGCTGGCTGCGCGTGCCATGGGTGACAGCGCGACTTATCCCAGCGTCGTGCTCGATCCCACCAGCAGCAGCGTCGCCAGCGCGCGCACCGCGCAGACCGGGACCGCCACGGCAGGGATTACGCTCCTGTTCCTGCTCACCATGCTGCTGGCCGGAATGGTGCTGTCCAATCTGGTCGAGGAAAAGGCCAACAAGATCATCGAAATCCTCGCCGCCGCGATTCCGATGGATGCCGTGTTCGTGGGCAAATTGTTCGCCATGCTCGGCGTCAGCTTCGTGGGTCTGGCGGTGTGGGGCGCGATTGCAGGCGTGGCCATCCTGCTCGGCGGGGCGGCGATCCCTGCGCTGGTTGCGCCCGCAATCGGCTGGCCCCTCTTCGTCGCGCTGTTCGTCGTCTATTTCGCGCTCGCCTATCTCCTGATCGGGTCGATCTTCCTCACCGTCGGCTCGATGGCGGCGACGGTGCGCGATGTGCAGACCCTGTCCATGCCCGCCACCATCGCGCAACTGGCGGTGTTCTTCCTGGCGACTTTCGCGATGACCGATATCGGATCGCCGATGGAGCTGTTCGCCTGCATCTTCCCGCTATCCTCGCCCTACGCGATGGTGGGCCGCGCGGCGCAATCGGCAGCACTGTGGCCCCATCTGCTCGCGCTGGTCTGGCAGGTCATGTGGGTCGCGATCTTCGTGCGGGTGGGCGCGCGCCTGTTCCGGCGCAAGGTGATGAAATCGGGGCCTGCCGGCCGCAAGCCGAAAAACAAGGGCGCGCCTGCCGTCTGACGCTGCGGGGACCGGATTGGGTTTTCAATCGCAACCCTGTTGACACCCATGTCAGTTGCGGCAGGATGCGAAGCCAGGACGAGCGACCGCCAAGGAGTCGCCGCCGATGGAGAGAGAACATGGCCACCGCCCCCATCCAGCGGCCGGAAGTCCGCCGCGAGCCGAGCGCCTACGAAGCGCTCAAATCGCATTTCGATCAGCATCCCGAGCACCGGCCCAGCCATCCGCACAAATGGGATGTCAGCCGCAGCGACATCTATGCCGAAAACACCTGGCATCCGATCTTCCGCGAAATGCGCGAGGCCGGGCCGCTGCATTACATCCCCGAAAGCCCCTTCGGCCCCTATTGGGCGGTCGTCGGCCATAAGGCGATCCAGCATATCGAGGCCCTGCCGGAAACGTTCTCGTCGAGCTGGGAGCATGGCGGGATCACCATCCTCAACCGTCTGAGCGAGGAGGAATTGGCCGAGACAGGCGTCGATCGGCGCGAGCTGCCGATGTTCATCGCCATGGATCGTCCCGAACACACCGGCCAGCGCCGCACCGTCGCGCCGAAGTTCACCCCCAGCGCGATGACCGCGATGGAGGCCGAGATCCGCCAGCGCACCGGCGAAGTGCTGGACCGCCTGCCGCATGGCGAAACCTTCGACTGGGTCGATAAGGTTTCGATCGAGCTCACCACCGGCATGCTCGCCATCCTGTTCGGCTTCCCCTGGGAAGATCGCCGCCTGCTGACCTTCTGGTCGGACTGGTCGGGCGATACCGAGCTCGCCTCGGTGCGCGAACTGGACAAGATGCGCTGGGAAATCCTCCACGAAATGGGCGCCTATTTCCAGTCGCTCTGGGCCGAGCGGATGCAGGACCCCGAGCCGGGCGACGATCTCATCTCGATGATGATTCATTCCGAAGCGATGAACCAGATGCGGCCCGAGGAATTCATGGGCAATCTGGTGCTGCTGATCGTGGGCGGTAACGACACCACCCGCAATTCGATGAGCGGCTTCGTCTACCAGCTCGACAAGAACCCGGACGAGCGCCGGAAATTCGAGGAAGACCCGTCGGTCATTCCCAATGCGGTGCAGGAAATGCTGCGCCTGCAGACGCCGCTCGCGCATATGCGCCGCACCTGCACCGAGGATACCGAGGTGTTCGGCCAGACGATCAAGAAGGGCGACAAGGTCGTTCTCTGGTATCTCAGCGCCAATCGCGACGAAGACGTGTTCGAGAATCCCGACGCGCTCGACCTCACCCGCGACAATGCCCGGCGGCATATCGCCTTCGGTTACGGCATCCATCGCTGCGTCGGCGCGCGGCTGGCGGAATTGCAATTGAAGATCCTGCTCGAAGAAATGCACAAACGTCGCCTGCGCGTCGATGTGGTGGGCGATGTCGAGCGTGTGCGCGCCAATTTCGTCCATGGCTTCCGCAAGCTGGAAGTCCAGGTCTCGACATTCTGACGTTCGGGGGTTTTCGGGCGATCAAGCATGGGTTCAGGCCCGTTCGTTTACGGTGACGACCATGACCAAGACCAAAACCTTCACCACGCATCGCCGCGGCCTGTTCGGCATTCTGGGGACCGGCGCGGCCACCGCCGTGCTCGCCGCCTGTGGCAGCGATGCCCAGGCCAAGAGCTTCCCCGTCGCGCGCAGCGAGGCGGAATGGAAGAAGCGCCTGACGAAGGCGGAATTCACCGTCCTGCGCCAAGAAGGGACCGAACGGCCCTATTCCAGCCCGCTGAATGAGGAAAAGCGCAAGGGCGTCTATGCCTGCGCGGGCTGCGGCAACGCGGTCTATTCCTCGCGCACGAAGTTCGAAAGCGGGACGGGCTGGCCCAGTTTCTGGGATGCGATGCCCGGCGGCGTCGGCACCAGCCGCGATTTCAAGCTCGGCTATCCGCGCACCGAAGTCCATTGCGCCGATTGCGGCGGGCATTTGGGCCATATCTTCAACGATGGCCCGAAACCGACCGGCAAGCGCCACTGCATCAACGGCGTGGCGATGGATTTTCGGCCGGCCTGATTTACTCGGACAGCAAAACCGGGCTCTGGATCGATGCGGCCATGCACGCGAAATCGGATAGCGAGAACGTGTTGTCGAACACCAGCCCGTATTCGGGCGCGCGCCGCCAGCGGACCTTGGCGCGGATTTCGGGCAGATCGCCGCTGGTCAGCTTGACGGTCTGCGCGATCGCAAGGGGCACGTCGCAATCGATGCACGCGCCCTGTTGAGACAGGTTGCGCGTGATCGCCTGTCCGCGCCCGGTCAGGCAGGAAACCTCGATCGGCATTTCGATATTGAGGCGTAGCTGGCGCTTCGGATAATCGGGCGCTTCGCGGATCAGTTTTTCGACCGGAACGGGCGTCAGGAAGGTGAAGCTCCCCTCCCGCCCCTCGGACCGAACCTTTTGAAGCTCGAACGCATCGCCGTTCGGCAATTCCAGCGCCATGCGGTCCCCGCTCGGCAAGCGGTGAAAGGTGCGCAGCGAAATCCCGGTCGCCGAAACGTCGCGAATCACGCAGACGAATTCTCCCGAACCGCAGATGAGCTTGGCCGAGCGAATCAGCGAGGTGTAGCGAGTCGCGCCGCGCTGATCGCGATTCGGCGTCTCGACCTCAGCCTTTTCAAAATTCGCTTCCGGATAGCCCATAGTGCCGCAAGTCCCTGTTTCTTAGCACCAAATCAGTCCACCGGATGCGGCCGACCACACCAACATCTTCTATAGAAGCCAGGTTAAAATGGAGTAAGCGGGACGGGCGCCCAACGGCGAAAATCGCTGCCGCTGGCGCAATGGTGCGGGTGGCGAGACTCGAACTCGCACGTCCAAAGGACAGGGGATTTTAAGTCCCCGGCGTCTACCATTCCGCCACACCCGCCATGGGTCATCGCCTAGCGCGCGGGCGCGATGGCCGCAATCTCGCGTATGGGCGCGCGCCTATTCTTCGTCGTTGAGGGCGCGGCGCATTTCCTTGCCGGGGCGGAAATAGGGCACGCGCTTGGCCGGAACGTCCACCGATTCGCCGGTACGCGGGTTGCGCCCGGTGCGCGCCGCGCGCTCGCGCGTCGAGAATGCGCCGAAACCGCGCAATTCCACGCGGCCGCCTTCGGCCAAGCGTTGAGCGATCTCATCGAAGAATATATCGACGACCTGTTCGATCTCTTCGGATTTGAGGCCAGGATTGTCCTTGGCAAGCGTATTCAGCAATTCGGATCGTATCATCTAATGCTCCCGGCGTGCCAGGATGGCCCCACCCATGCCCGTAATTTTCGCGACCCATTGCAACACCGCGCCCGGATCTTTGCAAGCGACCCGCTCGGCGTTTCCCGCGCTGATACGCATTGCATACGCGATTTGCAATCGCCTGCGGCCTAGGATGACGCGTTGGCAGAGCTCGCGCTGTCTCAGGCTGGCGAAAGCAGATCCTCGGCGTCCAGGCCAAGCCGATCGATCCGTTCGCGGATCGCGGGCCATTCCTCTTCGACGAACTGGCGCCGCTCGGATGCCTTGAGCCGCTCGGTCGCGCCTTCGACCACATACATGCCCACACCGCGCTGCACTTCTACCAGCCCATCCGTCTGAAATTGCTGATAGGCCTTGGCAACCGTCAGGGGATTGGCCCCCTGTTCCGCCGCCAGCGCGCGCACCGATGGAAGCATCGCGCCTTCGGCATAGCGCCCATCGAGGATCGCGGCGGCGATCAGGTCGCGCAGTTTGAGATAAACGGGTTTTGACTGGCTTTTCATCGCGGATCCCAATGGCTGGCGACCGATTGCTGCATCAGTGCCATAATACAGCGTGGCGCGCAAGGTTCCCGTACTTTACGCAATTTTGTACGCCGTGGGCATCCCTAACTCCGAAGGGAGTGCCTCAGGCCGATACGAAATCTGTTGCCGCTGTAACTAAGGCTTCACATGCGCGCCGAACCCGTTAGGTTGCGCGTTTCTTCGGGGAGGAGCGGTCGCGCAACGTCGCAGTGCGCTCCGAAAAAATTAGGGATACGGGATACTCATGGTCGAAGGTGCCTTTTTCACATTCGGTTCCGCGTACGAGATGTGGGCCTTCCGCATCGCAGTGATTGCGCTGGTATCGTTTCTGATCGGCGGGATGGTCCTCGTCACCCGCCCGCAGCAAGAGGTCATCGGGCACCCCAAGGGCCTATTCCTGCTGTTCATGGCCGAAATGTGGGAGCGCTTCTCCTATTACGGCATGCGCGCCCTGCTGATTTTCTACCTCGTCCAGCACTGGCTGTTCTCCGACAGCGAAGCTTCGGTGATCTACGGCGCCTACACCGCGCTGGTCTACATCGCCCCGGTCGTCGGCGGCTATCTGGCCGACCGCTATGTCGGCCAGCGCAAGGCCGTGCTGTTCGGCGCCGTGCTGCTGACTTTCGGCCACTTCTTCATGGCCTTTGAAGGTGATGGAACGTTGGGCCAGGACAACCCGATGCTCAACGTCTTCTGGCTGGCTCTGGCACTGATCATCGTCGGCTCGGGCTTCTTGAAGGCGAATATCTCGGTGCTCGTCGGCCAGCTCTATTCGCGCACCGATATTCGCCGCGACCCGGCTTATACGATCTTCTACATGGGCATTAACGTCGGCGCGGCGACCGCATCAATCATCTGCGGCTATCTCGGTCAGACGGTCGGATGGGAATACGGCTTCGGCCTTGCCGGTTTCGGCATGTTGATCGGCCTCGTCTTCTTCGTCATCGGCAAACCCCTGCTGCTCGGCAAGGGTGAACCGCAGCACCCGGAACGTATCGCTGGCGGCAAGGAATATCTGATCTACGCGGCGGGCCTGGGAATGGTCGCACTCTGCTGGCTGGCCATCCAGTATCAGGAACTCGTCGGCGTCCTTCTCGGCGGCTTCGGCGGCGCGCTGGTGGCTTACGTTCTCGCCATCGTGACCTTCCAGATGGCCTATGGCTCGTGGAAGCAGGCGCCGACGGTGCCGTTCTTCGTCTATATCTCGAGTGCGGTCGGTCTGATCGTTTCGTTGATCGCAGCATCGCAGGGTGGCGCTGCCGCGCCCTACGCCGCTGGCGCTTCGCTTGTGGTTCTGATCGGCGTCCTCATCCAGCAATCGCTGGTGAAGACCTTCCACGAACGCGACCGCATTTTCGCGGCGATGTTCCTGATCCTGACCTCGATCGTGTTCTGGGCGCTGTTCGAACAGGCGGGCTCCAGCCTCAACCTGTTCACCGACCGCCATGTCGATACCCAAGGCGTCAGCGCTTCCATCTTCCAGTCGGTCAACGCGATCTACATCGTGTTGCTGGCCCCGCTGTTCGCCATTCTGTGGCAGAAGCTCGCCGCGAAGGGGGCGGAGCCCAGCACGCCCATGAAGTTCGGCCTCGCCGTCGTCCAGGTCGGTCTCGGCTTCCTGGTCCTGGTTTGGGGCGCGAACAGTGTCGGCGTGAACGTGCCGACGCCCGTGATCTTCATCTTCCTCATCTACCTGCTGCACACGACCGGCGAATTGTGCCTCAGCCCAGTCGGTCTGTCGGCGATGAACCGATTGAGCCCGGCGCACATCGCGTCGCTTGTTATGGGCACGTGGTTCTTCGCGTCCGCGACGGGTAACTTCGCCGCTGGCCTGATCGCTTCGGCGACCGGCGCGGAAGGCGTCGGCGAAGAGGCGGGCAAGCAATTGGTGCTCGACGTCTACGGGACCGTCGGCTGGTGGGCAGTCGGCATCGGTGTCGGCGTCATGGTCCTCAGCCCGTTCGTCAAAAAGCTGCTGCACCTCGACACGATCCGCGACGACGATGTCGGCGACGATCTCGAAGGCCAGGCGGGTGCCGGTCTGGAGCCGCAGGAGGCGGGCATGCACCCGTCGACCAATCCGCAGGCACCGGGCGTTCACGAGCAGAACCGCTGATCCGATCTGCCGCCATTCGTCGCATATCGGACGAACGGACTTGACCAATATGGGGCCGGGGCGCGATGCTCCGGCCCTGTTGATTCAGACCCCGAAAAGGGGCTCAGGGGAATGGGGTTTCATGGCCAGATATCTGAAGACGCCGCTCACCGCGCTGGGGCTGATCGCCGCCGCCGCGCTTGCCGGGTGCAGCACGACCGGAACCGATGGCGAGACGGCATCGACCCGCGCGCCCACCACTGCGAGCGGCGAAGCGCCCTACGCTTCGACCTACAAGCCCTATCCCGGCCGCCCGACCGCGCTGGTCGGCGCGACGATCTATGACGGGCGCGGCCAGCGGATCGACAACGGCACCGTGCTTTTCCGCGATGGCAAGGTCGTCGCCGTGGGCGATGCCTCGCTCGCGACGACAGGCTACGACCGGATCGACGGCACCGGCAAGTTCGTCACCCCCGGCGTGATCGACATCCACTCGCATCTCGGCGACTACCCCACGCCCAGCGTGGACGCCCATTCCGACGGGAACGAGGCGACCAGCCCGATGACGCCCGAAGTCTGGGCCGAGCATTCGGTGTGGCCGCAAGATCCCGGCTTCACCCGCGCGCTCGCCAATGGCGGCGTGACGGCGCTCCAGATCCTGCCCGGTTCCGCCAACCTCACCGGCGGGCGCTCGGTCACGCTCAAGAACGTGTCCTCGCGCACGGTGCAGGGGATGAAATTTCCCGGCGCGCCCTACGGGATGAAGATGGCCTGCGGCGAAAATCCCAAGCGCGTCTATGGCGGCCGCGGCCGGATGCCTTCGACCCGGATGGGCAATTTCGCAGTCAATCGCCAGATGTGGCTCGATGCGCAGGCTTACGACGGCAAGAAGCGCGATCTGGGCAAGGAGACGCTGAAGGGCGTTCTCGACGGCGACATCCTGATCCACAACCACTGCTACCGCGCCGACGAAATGGCGCTGGTCATGGATATGGCCAAGGAGATGGGCTACAAGGTCACCGCCTTCCACCACGCGGTGGAAGCCTATAAGATCGGCGATCTGCTGCGCGAAAACGATGTGTGCAGCGCGATCTGGGCCGATTGGTACGGCTTCAAGATGGAAGCCTATGACGGCATTTTAGAAAACGCCGCCTTCCTGCGCCAGGCGGGCGCGTGCGTCGTGATCCACTCCGACGATGCGAACGGAATCCAGCGCCTGAACCAGGAAGCCGCCAAGGCACAGGCCGCCGGGCGGCGCGCCGGGATCGACATTCCCGATGCCGAAGTGGTCGGCTGGTTCACCTACAACGCCGCCAAGGCGATGGGCATCGAGGAGATGACCGGCAGCCTGGAGGCGGGCAAGATGGCCGATGTCGTGCTGTGGAACGGCGATCCGCTGTCGGTCTATTCGCGGCCCGAAAAGGTCTGGGTTGATGGCGCTCTGCTGTTCGACGCGATGGACAGGAAGCGTAGGCCGGTGAGCGATTTCGAGCTTGGCCAGCCGGGTGAAGGAGACGTGAAATGAACAGGTTCTCGCTCCTTCTCGCAGGCGCTGCCGCCGCTCTCGCAGGCGCTGCCGCCGCTCTCGCCGGCCCTCTCGCCGCGCAGGATTTCGCCATCACCAATGCCACTGTCGCGACCGGCGACGGCAGCGATCCGGTCGAAAACGCCACCGTCGTCGTGCGCGGCGGACGGGTGGTCGCGGCAGGCTCCGGCGTGGCCGTGCCCGCTGGCGTCCAGACGATCGACGGCGCGGGGAGCTGGGTGACGCCCGGCCTCGTCGCCAGCGTGACCTCGCTCGGCCTGTGGGATGTCGGCGCGGTCAGCGAATCGAACGATACCAGCGCGGGCAATTCGCCTTTCAGCGCCGCGCTCGACGTGGCCCCCGCGATCAATCCCAATTCGCAGCACATCCTGGTCCATCGCGCTGCGGGCGTGACTCGCGCGGCGAGCGTGACAATGCCGTCGAGCTCGATCTTCGGCGGGCAGGGATCGATCATCGATCTGGGCGCGGACATGAACCCGATCACGCGGGCGCGCGCCTTCCAGGTCGTGACGCTGGGCGAAAGCGGCGCGCGGCTTGCAGGCGGCAGCCGGGCGAGCACGCATGCCCTGTTCCGCAACGCCCTGCGCGAGGCGAACCAGTTCGGCGAAGACGGGCAGATCCCCGGCGTCGCCTCGCGCCCGGCGGAACAGAGCACGGGTGACGATCTGCCGATCGATCCGCGCCTCGCCGACAACCAGACCGAGCGCGGCGACGATTCGCTCCTGACCCGCTTCGATGCCGCTGCTTTGGTGCCGGTGGTGCGGGGCGAACAGCAGCTCTACGTCATGGTGGAGCGCGCGTCGGACATTCTCGCCACGCTGGCGCTGAAGCGCGACTTCCCGCGCCTCGACATGGTGCTGGTCGGCGCGAGCGAAGGCTGGCTGGTCGCCCGCGAGATCGCGGCGGCCAATGTCCCGGTAATCGCCGACGGGCTCGACGATCTGCCGACCAATTTCGAGGAGCTGGCCTCCACCCAGTCCAATATCGGCCGCATGGTCAAAGCGGGCGTGCGCGTGGCGATCAACGCCGCCGCCATGGAGAACCCCCGCAATCTCAACCAGTATGCGGGCAATCTAGTCGCCTTGTCGCGCGTGCCGGGTGCGGACGGGCTGAGCTGGGGCCAAGCCTTTGCCACCATCACATCGGTCCCGGCGCAGATCAGCGGATTGTCGGGCCGTGCCGGGATGCTGACGCCCGGCGGCATGGGCGACGTGGTGATGTGGGACGGCGATCCTCTGGAAGTCGGATCGATGCCCACGCGGGTCTTCATCGATGGGGTCGAACAGCCGCTCGAAAACCACCAGAGCCGCCTCAAGGATCGCTATCGCGATCTCGACACCAGCGACCTGCCCAAGGGTTACGACTGGTGAGCGAGATGCGATCGACGATCCTGACGCTCGCCGCGGCCTTCGTGGCGGTGGGGGGCTATGCCGCCCTCGCCCAGACCGCGCCCGATGCGGGGCCGGACAGGTCGCAGGACATCGCCTGGATGAACGGCCAGCAGGCCTATCTGGCCGGGCTGGACGCGGCGGATGGCTGGCGCTTCCTCGACGGCGGCCTGCGCTGGCGCCGCACGGAAGGCGACGGCAGCGGCGCGCATCCCAGCGTGGCCGACACAGTGACGGTGCATTACGAAGGCACTTTCACCGATGGCGAAGTGTTCGACAGCTCCTTTGCACGGGGTGAGCCCGCCACCTTTCCGCTCGGCCGCCTGATCCCCGCCTGGCAGAGGACGATCCCGCTGATGGGCGTGGGCGACACGATCGAAATCGCCGTGCCCGCCGATCTCGGCTACGGTCCGACCGGCAAGGGGCCGATCCCCGGCGGCGCGACGCTGTTGTTCAAGGTCCAGCTGATCGACATACCGGGCGACTAGATCGGATCACGGGTCGCGGAAACCTTGGGGAGACAACACCATGGACCCGCTGACCTCGCTCGCCGCCGCCTCGATCGCGCTGGTGGGCACGCATTTCGCCCTGTCGCACCCCCTGCGCGCGCCGCTGGTCGCCATGATGGGCGAAGGCGCGTTTCGCGGCGTTTACAGCCTCGTCGCGGCGGGATGCATGGCCTGGATGTATCTGGCTTTCAAACAGGCGCCAAGCGCCGATTTGGGCGGCAGCGGTACAGTGGGCTGGATCGTCGCCACGGTTCTCACTCTGCCGGCGCTCGTGCTCTTTCTCGGCTCGCTAAAAGGCAATCCAGCCCTGCCCGCGCCCGGCGCACGTAAGGCGGCGGCGCGCAATCCCGCAGGCGTATTCGCAGTCACCCGTCATCCCATGATGTGGGGTTTCGCCCTGTGGGCGATATCGCACATCGTCCTGTGGTGGAGCTGGCGCACGGTGATCGTGGCGCTCGCCATCCTGAGCCTGGCCCTGATCGGTGCGCGCCTGCAGGATCGCAAGAAGGAGGCGCTGATGGGCGCGGATTGGGCGGGGTGGGAGCAGCGGACCAGCTATTGGCCGCGCTGGACTCGCCTTGCCGGAGTGAGCCCGCTTCTGTGGTTGGTCGGCATCGCCGGGTGGCTCGGCGTCACCTGGGTCCATATCGGGGCCGGCGGCATCCCTGCCGGTATCTGGCGCTGGATCGGCTGAACTAGGCGCCGGTAAAGCGAGGACTCCGCTTTTCGAGCAGCGCGTCCACCCCTTCCGCATGGTCGGCAGTGGTGTGCATCAGCGCCTGCGCATTCGCGGCCATTTCCAGCGCCGTATCGTAGCTGGTTCCGCGCCCCTGTCGCATCAGATTCTTCGCCTGTCGCAAGGCGTGCGGCGGCATCGCGGCGATTTTCGCGGCCAGCGCACGCGCTTCGTCGATCAGCGTATCGGCTTCGACCACCCGGCTGACGAGGCCCCAGTCCAGCGCCGTATCGGCATCGATCACATCGCCGGTATAGAACAGCTCCGCCGCCCGCGCCTCGCCGATGATGCGCGGCAGGATCCAGGTGCCGCCATCGCCGGGAATGATGCCCAGCTTGAGGAAAGTGACGCCGAATTTCGCCCTATCGCTGGCGATGCGCATGTCCGCGAGGCAGGCAAGATCGCATCCCAGCCCGATGGCCGGCCCATTGACTGCGGCAATCAGCGGCACGCGCAATCCGTAGAGCGCGCGCAGGATCTTGTGGATGTTGTTGCGATAGCCGTCCGCGATTTCGGGCGCAGTGCCGCCGAAATTGCCGGTCTTGTCCTTCATCGCCTTGATATCGCCGCCCGCGCTGAAGGCTCTGCCCGCTCCGGTGAGGATCACGCAGCGCACGTCGATATCGCCGTTGATCGCGTCGCAGGTGGCGGCGAAGGCATCGCCATCGCCCGATGCCCCGAGCGGGTTCATGCTGTCGGGACGGTTGAGAGTTAAGGTGATGAAGTGATTGGTTGTTTCCACGGTCAGCAGAGATTGATTCATTTCGCTTCACTCTCTGCTTTTTGCTTGGTTTTCTTGGTTGCCGATCGCCGCCCCCGCCAGCGTTTCCAATTAAATTTATCCGCTTGAATATCTGCCACGTCAAACGTTCTGCCCACCTGTGTCGCGTTCACGAGCAACTCGCGGAGCGCAGGCAATCGATTGGCGATCGCCTCAAGCCGATCTTGTCCACGTTCAATTGCTTCAAGCCATTTATCATCTTTCTCATCGCCATAGAGCCTAGCATGTTGTGCAAACATGTTTTGAAAAACGGTATCTTCGAAAAGTCTCTTAGCCTGCTGCTGGACCACCTCGCCGTAGAGCAATTCTATATCACGAACCAACTCGCGCAGGGCGGCCTCTTTCTCTTCCGGCAGTCTAGCGCCCCGCCACCATTCTCCTGATAAAGTATCGAAAAGGCGCAGGGTTTCTCGTCTGCGGTCGAAAAGTGCGATTCGAACTTCATCATGGCGAAGCCGATTTTGCCGGTCCGCTATCCATACGGCGCCTGATACAGCTGCGAGCCCTGACAGCAGGATTGCGAGAGCTTGCCAATCAATATTCGCCTCAAAAGGATTCAAGCCCGCGCCTCTTCCACACCTGCCGAATTATGCCGCAAGGCGGCCAGCACCGTGTCGACGATCTGCGGCGCATTCAGCCCCGCTTCGTCATACTGCTTCATCGGATCGTCCTGGTCCTGGAACATGTCCGGCAGACGCATGGTGCGCACTTTGAGGCCATTGTCCGTCAGCCCGGTGTCGCTGGCAAAGGTGAGGACGTGCGCGCCCAGACCGCCGACGGCGCCTTCCTCGACCGTGACCACGACCTCATGCGTGCGCATCAGGCGCTCGATCAGCGCGGTGTCGAGCGGTTTGGCGAAGCGCAGGTCGGCGACTGTCGTCGACAGCCCCTTGGCCTCCAGCTGGTCGGCGGCTTTCTTCGCTTCTTCGAGGCGCGCGCCGAGAGACAGGATCGCGACCTTGGAGCCTTCGCGGATCATCCGTCCCTTGCCGATTTTCAGCTTCTGCGGCGTTTCCGGCAGTTCCACGCCCACGCCATTGCCGCGCGGATAGCGGAAGGCGATCGGGCCTTCGTCGTATTCGGCGGCGGTATAGGTCATGTGGACTAATTCCGCTTCGTCCGCTGCGGCCATCACCACGAAGTTGGGCAGGGTTGCCAGATAGGTCACGTCGAACGATCCGGCATGGGTGCTGCCGTCCGCGCCGACCAGCCCTGCGCGGTCGATCGCGAAGCGCACGGGCAGGTTCTGGATCGCCACGTCATGCACCACCTGGTCGTAGGCGCGCTGGAGAAAGGTCGAATAGATCGCGGCGAAGGGGCGCATGCCCTGCGCGGCGAGCCCTGCGGCGAAGGTGACGCCATGCTGTTCGGCAATGCCGACATCGAAGGCGCGGTCCGGATGCGCCTGCGCGAAGCGGTCGACGCCCGTTCCCGAAGGCATGGCAGCCGTAATGGCGCAGATTCGATCGTCGCTTTCGGCGAGCTTGGCCAGCGTATCGCCGAATACGTTCTGATAGGCGGGCGGCCCGGCCTTGGATTTCGCCTTTTCGCCCGTAACGACATCGAATTTGGGCACGCCGTGATATTTGTCGGCGCTGTTTTCGGCAGGCGCGTAGCCTTTGCCCTTGGTCGTCACGACATGGATCAGGACCGGGCCCTGTTCGCTGTCGCGCACGTTTTCGAGCACCGGGATGAGGTGTTCGAGATTATGCCCGTCGATCGGGCCGACATAATAGAAGCCCAGCTCCTCGAACAGAGTGCCGCCCGTTGCCATGCCGCGCGCATATTCCTCGGCCTTTTCGAGCCCGCCCCAGACGCGGCGGCCGAGCTTTTTGGCGATCTTCGAGGCCATCGTACGCAGGCCGAGATATTCGCTGCTCGACACCATGCGCGCCAGATAGGCGGAGAGGCCGCCCACGGGCGGCGCGATCGACATGTCGTTATCGTTGAGGATCACGACCAGGCGATTGCCCGCCTGTTCGGCATTGTTCATCGCTTCGTAGGCCATGCCCGCGCTCATCGCGCCATCGCCGATCACCGCGATGCCCCGACCGGGCTTGTCCTGCATCTTGTTCGCCATCGCGAAGCCCAGAGCCGCGCTGATCGAGGTCGAGCTATGCGCCGCGCCGAAGGGATCGTATTCGCTCTCGCTCCGCTTGGTGAAGCCGCTAAGGCCGCCGCCCTGGCGCAGAGTGCGGATGCGATCCCGCCGTCCGGTCAGGATCTTGTGCGGATAGCATTGGTGGCCGACATCCCAGACGAGTTTGTCCTGGGGCGTATCGAACACGTAATGAATCGCCACGGTCAATTCGACCACGCCGAGGCCCGAGCCGAGATGCCCGCCGCTGGTGCTGACCGCATCGATCATCTCGCTGCGCAATTCGTCGGACAGCTGGCGAAGCTGGTCCTTCTTGAGCTGGCGAAGGTCGGAGGGAAGATCGACAGTGTCGAGCAGGGGGGTCTTGGGCGGTGAATTCATAACACCCACCCTTATACCCGCCATTCGGCCCTGTCGATAACGGGTGCTAACGGCGCGGCATGAGCAATTCGTGAGCGGGAAATGACGCGGCGCTCAGCCTTTCGTCACGCAGCGCAATTGTCGCATAACCCACGCAATTCCACCACCGGGCGAACATCGGCAAAGCCCGCATCATGGCCTGCCTCGCGCAGAGCCCCGGTGACGCGCCCGTCATCCAGATGCCTGGCGCGCCCGCAATCGTCGCAGATCAGAAAAATGCAGTCGTGGCGGCAGCCGGGATGGGTGTTGACGAGATAGGCGTTGGCGCTTTCGATGCGATTGGCGAGATTGGTACGCACGAAAAGGTCGAGGATACGATAGACGCTGTTGGGGGCCACGCGCTTGCCGCGCGTTTTCGAAAGATTGTCCGCGATATCGTAGGCGGAGGCAGGAATTTCGTGCCGGGCGAGCTCTTCGAACACGGCCTGGCGCATGCCGGTCCATTGTTCGCCCGCTTCGGTCAGCGATCCGCGCGCGGCTTCGGTCAGCGCTTCGCCGGAGTGCTCTTCATGTCCGTGGTTGTGATGCGTCATGCAGGGAAGGTAGGCCGCGCGGCTCCCGCCTGCAAGCCGGACCGGCGGCGTGCGGCCCGCCTCAGTCGCGCTGGAAGCTTGCGCTGTAGACGCCGGGATAGAGACGCTTGAGCGCCGCGATCTTGGGCGCATCCCAGCGCTGGATATAGCCGTGGTTCGGATTCTTCGCCGCGAAATCCTGATGATAGGTTTCCGCCGGATAGAAGGCTTGCGCGCGCACGACGTCCGTCACGATCGGCTTCGACCATTTGCCGCTTTTTTTCATCTGGGCGAGGTAGGACTTGGCGACGGCGAGCTGTTCGCCCGACATCGGGACCAGCTTTGCATCGTAATGCGCGCCGCGATCGGGGCCCTGGCGGTTCTTCAGCGTCGGATCGGCGATGACCGAGAAGAAGATGCGCAGCAATTGATCGTAGCGGATAACCGAAGGATCGTAGGTGACCTTCACTGCTTCGACATGATCGGTGATGCCCGAAGAGACGAGATCGTAATTCGCCTGACGCTTGGTCCCACCGTGATAGCCGGACACCGCGCTTTTCACGCCCTTCACATGGCTGAACACGCCTTCGACACCCCAGAAGCATCCGCCCGCGAAGATCGCGGTCTTGAGGCCGCTTTCCTTGGCGGTGCGCTCGGCTTGCGGAGCGGCGACCACTTCGGCGGCATTGGCGGTTCCGCAGGCGGCGAGAGCCAGAGTCGCGGCGGCGAGGAGCGAGGAGCGAATCTTCATGCGAACAGCGTGGTGACGGCCTGGCCGAGGCCGGGATTGGTCAGCGCCACGGCAATCCCGCCGAGCAGGAAGCCGATGCCGAAATTGCGATAGAGGTCGGAGGTGAAGAGGGGCATGTTTCTTATCTTTCTTGCGTCTTGCCCATGTGGATACGCGACCGGCGATTTCCACCGGCTTAATAAAATCTGCAAGTTTGATGAACGCGCGGCGAAGCGAGCGTCCGGCCCGGCAAAGCGAGCCGTCAGTGCCGGAAGTGGCGCATCCCGGTGAAGACCATCGCCAGATCATGCTCGTCGGCGGCGGCGATCACTTCCTCGTCGCGGATCGATCCGCCCGGTTGGATGATCGCGGTCGCGCCCGCTTCCGCTGCCGCCAGCAAGCCATCGGCGAAGGGGAAGAACGCGTCCGAAGCGACCGCGCTGCCTTTGGTGCGCGGTTCGGCCCAGTCGTAGGTTTCCGCTGCTTCCTTCGCCTTCATCGCGGCGATGCGGCTGGAATCGCGGCGGTTCATCTGGCCTGCGCCGATCCCGGCGGTCGCGCCGTTCTTGGCATAGACGATGGCGTTCGACTTGACGTGGCGCGCCACGGTCCAGGCGAACAGGCAGTCCTTCAGCTCCTGCTCGCTCGGCTGGCGCTTGGTGACGATCTTGAGATCCTCTTCCGAAATCGCACCATTGTCGCGCGTCTGTACCAGCAGCCCGCCCGCGATCACCACCTGCGTCACGCCTGGGCGGCGCGGATCGGGGAGGCCATCGGTGATGAGGAGGCGCAGATTCTTCTTTTTCGCAAAGGCTGCGCGCGCCGCATCGTCCGCGCCGGGCGCGACCACGACTTCGGTGAAGATCTGGCAGATCGCTTCGGCGGTCGGGCCATCCAAAGGCACGTTGGTCGCCACGATCCCGCCGAACGCCGAAACGCTGTCGCAATGGAGCGCGTCGGTCCACGCATCGAGCAAATTCTTGCGCTGCGCCACGCCGCAGGGGTTGGCGTGCTTGACGATCACGACGGCCGGATCGCCGCCCGCAAACTCGGCCGCCAGCTCCAGCGCCGCATTGGCGTCGTTGTAATTGTTGTAGCTAAGCTCCTTGCCCTGGACCTGTTCGGCCTGGGGCAGACCCTTGGCGACGACGCGCTGGGGAACATACAGCGCGGCCTTCTGGTGCGGGTTCTCGCCATAACGCAATTCGCCCGCGAGACTGCTCGCCATGGCGCGCCTGGCCGGGAACATCTCGCCCTGATCGGCATAGGCGAACCATTGCGATATCGCCGCGTCGTAGGCGGCGGTCGCGGCAAAGGCCTTGGCCGCCATGCGCTTGCGGAAATCGGTGCCGGTCGCGCCGTCCTGCGTTTCCAGCTCTTCGATCAGCGTGTCGTAATCGGCGGGATCGGTCAGGATGGTCACAAAGCGGTGATTCTTCGCGGCGGAGCGCACCATGCTCGGCCCGCCGATATCGATGTTCTCTATCACCTCGTCCCGCTCCGCACCCTTGGCCACGGTCGCTTCGAAGGGATAGAGATTGACCACGACGAGATCGATCGCACCGATCCCGTGCTCGTCCATTGCGGCGGCGTGATCGGCATCGTCGCGCACTGCGAGGAGGCCGCCATGCACCTTGGGATGCAGCGTCTTCACGCGCCCGTCCATCATCTCAGGAAAGCCGGTGATTTCGGACACGTCCTTCACCTCGAGCCCCGCATCGCGCAGCGTCTTCGCCGTGCCACCGGTCGACACCAGTTCGACGCCGCGCGCCGCGAGGGCCTTGCCCAGTTCCGCCAATCCGCTCTTGTCGGACACCGAAAACAGCGCCCGTTTGATTGTCACGTCCGTCACAAAATCTATCCCATTTTCTTGAGCAGCCAGGGGAACGATCCCCCGCCGCGCGAGGTCAGACCCTCGATCACCAATTGCTGGATCGGCTGCGGGCGGCCTTCGCCATCGACCCACAGGCTCTCCTCAATACCCAGCTCGCCTTCGACACCGCCGAGGCGCAATTGCCAATAGCTCCCATCGGGCAGAGCGAGCCCGGCGCCGCGCCGGTCCTCGGCCAGCCGCAATTCGATATGCGGGCCGATATGGAAGCGGATCGCAAAGCCGATCTTCCCGCGCTGGCCGCGCTTCTTTGCGGGTTCGAGAATATCCTCGCCGCGCAATTCGCCGCCATCGCTCGACAGCATCAGGATGCGACGATGGATCAGGCCGAAGCGCGAGGCATAGCCGTCATGGCTCGCCTCCAGCCGTTCTGCCTTGCGCTTGCCGCTTTCGACCATGCTGCGCGTGACATCGACTTCTTCCACGCCCTTGCCGATCTGGCCCTTGATCAGGATCGCCGTGCTGTTGGCATCGTCCAGCACCAGCGTCGAATGGGCCGCGGTGGCGCGCAGGCCCTGTTCGATCCGCACCGGCACTTGCCCGCCCGCCAGCTCCGCCCCGCCGCAATTGACCACGATGCGCTGGTCGCCATGCGAGAATTCGAACGCGAGCGTGGAGGCGCAGCCGAAGCGGGCGTGGCGCGGGCGCGGCGGCGGCGCGGCGTCGAACTGGAGCACGCTGCGGCCCGCGCTGGCCATCTGATAGCCCCAATGGCTGGTATCCCTTGCGGGTCGGGCGCGCACGCCGCTCGCCGCGATCAGCGCCTCTATGGTGGCGGCGGGCGTTGCCGCCGCGCCCTGCCACGATCCCAGCCCGCCATCCCCATGCCGCAGCGTGAGGAGCGGCGGCACCAGCAGGCCGAGCATCGTCTCGATAGCGCGCGGCGGCGCACGGCCGACCGCATTATAACAGGCAGCCAAATCGACAAGCAGCGCGATCGCGTCCATCTGCGCCAGCGGGCTGCGCGACAACACGCCGCCATCGTCGCTCACCGCCTCGCCCAAAGCGCGCAGCATGCCCGCCTCGCCATAGACGCGCCGCGCGCGCCCATCGGGCAGCAGCAGACCGGCGGCCACGATCGCGCACCAGCCGGTCAGCGCGCCGAAGCAATCCTCCGCCGATTCGACATGACGATCCAGCCAGCGTGCGGTCTGCGCCATCGCTTCGAGCAATCGGGGGCGCAGCGCCGGTCGATCGCCCACCAGCACGTTCGGCGCGTGGATCAGCCAGGCCATCAGGCGCTGGCCCGCACGCTCAACCGTCCAGGCCGGGCCCTTGGTGCCTTCGGGATTGGCATCGAGCCAGGCGCCAAGCACACGCTCCGCCACCGCAACGCAATGCTCGCGCGGAGCGCAGGCGGATAGGTCGCGCAGCCAGGAAAAGCCGTGAACGCTGCGCGCGAAAGGCGGCGTCAGGCGCGCACCGGGGCCAAAATCCATCTGCGCGATCGGAGCGCGCACGCCATTGACGAGGAAATGGCCCGCCCTGAGCGCCATGCCCGCCCCGCGATCGCCAAGGCCGTTCTCGCCCGATAGTGGGCTGTCCACCGTCGCCAGAAGGCGCGGCTTCGATGGTTTGCGCAAGGGGGAGGCGAGAAGCGAGGGCGACATGCCGACGCGGTAAGCCCACCGCAGGATCGCATCGAGCGGCCCGGTGCGCGGCACGGAGAAATCGGCCAGCGCAAGCGCCCGGCTCGATTCGAGCGGAGCGGTATCGGCGACGGGTTCGCGCTCCACAGGATCGGCACCGGCCAGCGCATGCGGCTCGTCATCGGCGACATCGTCGAAGGGAAAGGCGCTCTGTTCGCGCTCCATTGTGGGAGCCTTCTCGCGCAACGAGTCGGATGCCGCATCGTCCGGCCCGGCTCGCCGCATTTTCAGCGAGCCGTCACTCACGCCGCCTCGCCCCCGGCGGCCTTCAGCGCGGCGATATTCTCGGCATAGCACTCGGCCCCGCCCTTGAACGTTGCCGATCCGGCGACGAGCACATCCGCCCCCGCCTCGACGCACAGCCGCGCGGTCTCGGCGTTGACGCCTCCATCGACCTCCAGCCGGATATCCCGCCCGGTCCTGTCGATGCGATCGCGAATCGCCGAAATCTTGGCCAGCTGCGAATGGATGAAGCTTTGCCCGCCGAAGCCGGGATTGACGCTCATCACCAGAACCAGGTCGACGAGGTCCATCAGATTGTCGAGCACTTCGACCGGCGTGCCCGGATTGAGCACGACGCCCGCTTTCTTCCCCAGCCCGCGAATCGCCTGGAGCGTGCGGTGGATATGGGGCCCCGCCTCCGGGTGGACGGTGATGATATCCGCCCCGGCCTCGGCAAACGCTTCCAGATACGGATCGATCGGCGCGATCATCAGATGGACGTCGAACGGCTTGTCGGTGTGCGACCGCAAGGCTTTGACCACTGCCGGGCCGATCGTGATATTGGGGACGTAATGCCCGTCCATCACGTCGACATGGATCCAGTCCGCGCCCGCAGCGTCGATCGCGCGCACCTCCTCGCCCAGCCGTGCGAAATCGGCGGAAAGGATGGAGGGGGAAATGAGCGGCGCGGCCATGGCGAACTCGACAGACGGTGTTTGATCGATCCGGCGACCCGGCCGATGGGCCGATTACGCCGGATACGCGGGCGTGCGCGCTCGATAGGGGGGCAAGACGGCAAACGACAAGCGTTAGGCCTCACCTTATCCACCGAACAGCACCCCCCGCAAGAGGGGTGTTCGCGGGCAAATTCAGCCCTAATTAAGCGCCGGAAGACTATTGCCGGGCCATATCCAGCGCATAACCGGTCTCGTACCGCTCTTCCGAGCGACCGGCGCGCGCGACATGAACGGACAGAAAATACCATGGCTTTACCCAAATCGACCAAGCTTTCGGCCCTCTGTGGCGCCGGCGCTGTCGCGCTGATGGCGCTCGGTTCGGCAACGCCCGCGATGGCGCAATATGCGCAGGAATTGCGCCACGATCCGGCGCGCTGCAATGCGGGCTCCGCCGTGTGGGTCAACATAACCGGCATCAAGCCCGGCGGCGGCACGATGCGCATCCAGTCCTATCGCGCGACGAAGGACGACTGGCTCGAATCGGGCCGCTGGCTGAACCGGATCGAATTGCCTGCGCGCGCCGGTTCGATGCGCGTCTGCATGCCGCTGCCCGCATCGGGCCATTACGGCATCGCCGTGCGGCACGACGTCAACAATAACGGCAAGACCGACCTGTCGACCGATGGTGGAGCGATGTCGAACAACCCGTCGCTCAACATCTGGAATCTCGGCAAGCCGAGCTACAAGAAGGTCGGCTTCGATGTAGGGCGCGGTGTCGAATCGATTTCGATCACCATGCGCTACCGCTGAGGCGCGCCGCTATCCGGTGCGTTTTTTGCGCCGCGCACGCCACAATTCGTAAGCCGCGCCGGGCATCGCCAGTAAAGGGTGACGCGCGCGGAAGGGCGTGACTTCGAGCGCGATGCCGGTGTGCCGCTCCAGCTTCCACGCGCCATAGGCCGCCGCATTGTCGAAAGTGGTGGTGGCCTTGGCGAGCCGAAGAATGTTGAGCGGCTTGCCGAGCCGCCTGCGCGTGGTCCACCAGCGGAGAATGCGGCGCCGTTCCGCGGCCTCGACATGCGGGACGAGCTCATCGCCCGACCGCTCGAACGCAATGCCCGCAGCCTCCCAGGCGAGCGGCAGCAGGCCGTGGAAATGCGCTTCGTTCGCAGCGAGGATCGAATCCTCCCGGCCCGGCGGCTCGACCCGGAATTCGGCCGCATAGGTCTCGCGGAAAAGCGCTTTCCAATAGGTGTTCGCTGGCCCTTTTGCCGGGCCGAGCGCCGCGGCGAGCGTTCCTGCAGTCACGGCGGCACTCGCTACCGCCTCGACGACTTGCCCGCGCACACCCTCATCCCTGGCCCAGACCAGCGCGCTCGGCTGGACGAATCGCGCCCAGATCGTGGTGTCGCGGGATCGGCCTGCGGCGGCCTTCGCGAATTGTTCGAGCGACAGTGTCGCCGTCTTCGCGCGCAAAACCATGCCTTCGATCTCACGCTCGTGATAGCCGACGCGCGGCCAGATCCTTTCCTGCTGTCGGCCCGGCAGAAGCAGATAGAAATCCAGCACTCCGTCGAGCGATCCGGTCCGCAGGTTCGACCCGTAGAACAGCACGACATCGGCCCCGGCTTCACGGGCGAGCGCCTGTGCGAACCCGGCCACTTCGCCGCGCACATCCGCCGCAAGGCTTGCCGCGACCCGCCCATGGAGCGTGTCGCTCACGCGCTTACAAAGGTCAGTTCGGGCCCTTGGGCGACTCTGTAGCGCCCGGCGGGAAAGGCCTCTCCGTCCAGAATGAACTGATCGCCGATCTCGAATTCGAACGCCTCGACATCGCGCTGGTGATAGCCCCCGCGCTCCAGCCAGCCGGGCCGCCAGCCCGCCAGGATCAACGGAAGGCTGGCCATCATCCGCCGCCGCGCCCGGTCGAGCACGGCGAGTTTAAGCCCGCTGCGCTTCGTGCCGAACATCTTCAGACCCAGCGGCATGCGGTGCAGGGTCGATGCCATCAGGATCATCCGCCGCGAGGGATCGCCATGGCCCGAATGCGCCAATTTCTCGCCTCCGGGGAATAGCCGGACCGTCATCTCGACTCCACGCCGCCAGGGATTGTCGTTCGCCCCGAACATCCCCTGCACCACGCCCCAAGCGCTTGTCATGCCGACGGCGAGACTGTCGAACAGGCCCATCGAATGCGCGTCCTGCCCAGCGCGCACGCCCAGCGTAAAGGCGCCTGCGCCCAGAATGAACCCGCGTACCGGCAGGCGCTCGCTCTCACCCGTCAGCGCGCTGATGTCGAGCGGGCGGCGCGTGACCCGACTGCCGGTCTCGAAGGCGTCGATGGCTTCGGCCAGCGACCAATTCGCCGGAGCGCCGATATCGACATTGAGCGCGTTGGTCTTGCCCTTGGGCAGCACGGCAAGCACCGGCCAATCGTCGCCGAACACTTCTGCACCGCATGTCAGCACGTCGCGCACCGTACCGTCGCCGCCGCTAATGATCAGGTAATCGATGCCGTTCTTGGCGAAATCTTCGAGGACGGAGGATATCTGGCCGCGCTTTTCCGGCGTCGCCAGCATCACGCGCTCGCGATCGCCCAGCGCCAGATCCTGCCCTTTGTTGCGGTGGCTGCGCGGATTGTAGATCACGCCGACACGCGGGGCGCTCGCGTTCGCCTTGTCCGGTCCACGCGGAGCACGCCCGATCGCAGCCGCGCCTGGCCGATCTGCGTCCGGCCTGTCGCCGAATTCGTGGATGGAGCTGCTCATCGAACCGTTCGTGCCTGAAACCCGCCGCGACAGACCCGATTTCGCGCCCAATTGCAATGCCGCGCCCGCATCCGGCCCCCGAGATCGCCCCCGAGATCGGCTGCCGATGACGATCTACCGGGCTAGGCTCAGAGACGCTCCGGCGGATCGCACCGCTGCAAGATCGGGATAACCGTTCACGGCCATCAGGAGGTCGGCCTCCGCCAGGATGGAATTCAGCACATGCGCCGCGCCCGCATCTCCGCCGATCGCCAGGCCGTATGTGTAGGGGCGACCGATGCCGACCGCCGTCGCTCCAAGCGCGATGGCCTTGACCACATCGGTTCCGGAGCGGATGCCGCTATCGAACAGCACCGGCGTATCGCCTGCGCCCTCGACCACGTCGGGAAGCATGTCGATCGCGGCGATACCGCCATTCGCCTGCCTGCCACCGTGATTGGAGCAATAGATCGCATCGACCCCGTGATCGGCGGCCTTCCTCGCATCCTCCCCATGGCAGATACCCTTCAGCACGATCGGCAGATCGGTCAGGCCTCTGAACCATGCGATGTCGTCCCAGGTCAGCACCTTGCCGAACACCTTCGTCCACATCGCGATGGCGGCCGCAGGATCGTCTTCGGGCGGGCGGTCGAGAAGGCTGCGAAAGACCGGATCGCTGAAATAGTTTTGCAGAACCTTGCCGCGCAGCTGAGGGAAACTGGCCGAATTGAGATCGCGGGGGCGCCAGCCGGTCACCCATGTATCGAGAGTGACGACGATCGCGCGATAGCCTGCGTCCTTCGCACGCGTGAGCAGGCTGGCCGTCAGATCCTCGTTCTTGGGGGTGTAGAGCTGGAAGAAACCGGGCACGTCACCGGCCGCCGCGCAAACCTCTTCCATCGGGCTGTTCGAAAGGGTCGAGGCGCAGAATGGCACGCCGGTAGCGGCCGAAGCGCGTGCGGCGGCCAGATCGCCTCTGCGATCCTGCGTCACTTCGCCGTTCAAACCGATCGGAGCCATGAAGATCGGCGATGGCAGCTTCAGGCCGAACAGGTCGATCGACAGATCGCGCTCGGAACAATCGACCAGCATGCGCGGCACCATGCCCCAATGGCGAAACGCCTCCGCATTGCGATCCTGCGTGTATTCGTCGCCGCAGCCGCCCTGCACGTAATTCAGCAGCGAAGGGGAAAGCGCCTTTTGCGCGCGAGCCTCCAGCGTAGCGAAATCGACCGGATAATCGGGTAGAACACCTCTGAGGCCGGCATTGTAGATGGCATTCTGCATATCGCCGTAATGGGCCATGAGCCTCCCCTTCCTCGCTGCAAGCTTTTGTCCGCCCGCCATTCTTCAAGGCTAGCGGGAACCAGCAGCCTTACCAAGCCCCGACAAAATCGATGGCCGTAGGATCACTACAGTTGCAAATGAGAATGACTCGCACTAGCAGGCGGTCAGATTTCATTCAGGGAGCTCATTTTGAAACCGCTTTTCCTCGTATCGACGGCAATTTTCGCGCTTGCCTCCGCATCGTCCGTTGCAGCCCAGGATCAATCTGCCCAGACTGGCGATCCCGACGACGACGCCGATCAGCAAACGATCATCGTTACGGGTAGGCTGACCGATTTCGGGGCCACCAAATCGGATACTCCGATCGTCGAGACCGCCCGGTCCATTTCGATCGAGACGGAACAGGATTTCGAAGAAAAAGGAGCCCAGTCGCTGGACGATGCGCTGACCTATTCGGCCGGCGTTACGGCCGAACCGTTCGGCTTTTCCACCCGTGGCGATTTTGCGCAGGTGCGCGGGCTCGATGCACCCGAATATCGCGACAATCTGCAATACCTGTTCGGGTTCTACAACACGACCCGGCAGGACATCTACACGCTGGAGCAGGTGGAAGTGCTGAAAGGCCCCTCCTCGGTTCTCTACGGCGCGGGTTCGCCTGGCGGTATCATCAATGTGGTCACCAAGCGCCCGCATGGCGTAACCAAGGGCGAGCTACGCTTCGATTACGGCAGCTTCGATCGCAAGCAGATCGCGACCGATATCAATATTGCGGTGCCCGGTGCTGAGGATCAGGCGCAGTTCCGGTTCGTGGGTATCCTGCGCGATGCCGATAGCCAGATCGATGAGGTCAATGACGACAAGCTCGTCATCGCGCCTGCGCTCACCCTGCGCCCCGCAACCGGTACCGAGTTCACGATCCTCGCCAATTATTCCGAACAGCGGTCCGACACCGCGCATCAGTTCCTGCCGGTTACGGGGACGCTGTTCCCTTCCGCCAGCGGACAGAAAATCGATCCTTACGACTATCACGGTGCGCCCGGCTTCAACGCCTACGATACGGACAGCTTCGCGCTGACACTTCTTCTCGAACAGCGCCTGAGCGATGCGTTCTCTTTCGAGGCCGTCGGTCGCTTCGTCGATTCGCAGGCGGATTATCGGCAAGCCTGGATAGCCTTCCAGGGCAATGGCGTCCCTCGCATAGACGCGAATGGCGACGGCGCCTGGACCTATTACCTCGCGGACAATCGCAGCGAACAGCTCGCGGTGGATGCCCGCCTGCGCGGCGAATTCTCCACCGGCCCGATCCGGCATGAAATGCTTGTCGGCGTCCAGCGCCAGGACGTGTTCACCGATTCCGACACTGCCTATATCTTCAATGGCGGCACGCTGAACGCCTTCGACCCGCAGTACCGCAATGTGCTCAGCGTGGACGAGGTCCGCCAATTCCAGCGCAACAGGCCCCGCAATTACGTCGATTCGACCGGTTTCTACATTTCGGATCAGCTGAACTGGGGCTCGCTCGTCGCCAATGCGGGCGTCAGGTTCGACAGCGTCGAAAATCGGGTGGAGAACGGCACCACGCAAGAGGACGACGCCACCAGCCTCAGCTTCGGCCTGCTGTGGCGCGGCCCCGCGGGCATTTCTCCCTATGTGAGCTATGCCGAAAGCTTCGAACCGGTCGTCGGCATCGATACCTTTACGAACCGGCAATTGCTGCCGCAGGAAGGGCGCCAATACGAAGCGGGTATCAAATGGCAGCCCCCCGGCATCAACACCCTCGTCACGCTGTCGGGTTTCGATATCGAAGTGTCCAACCTGCCGAACCCTGCTTCGCTGTTGGGCGGCAACAGCCAGCAGGAAGGGATATCCAAGGTTCGCGGAATCGAGTTCGAAGGCAATGCGCTGATCGGCGGGCTCAGGCTGGATGCCAATGCGAGCTATCTCGACGCAGAGGATCCGAACGGTTTCGCCCTGACTTCGATTGCAGATTGGCAGGCCTCGCTATTCGCCCTTTATAATTTCGATGGCGCGCTGGACGGCCTCAGCCTGGGCGGCGGTATCCGCTATGTCGCCGGAAACGAGAGCAACGGCATTTCGGCGCTCGACGGCACTCTGCTGACGTATCGGACGGATGGGCGGACAGTGGGCGATCTGTCGCTCGGCTACGAATTCGACCGGTTCGCGTTTCGTCTGACTGCGCGCAATGTCACCAATGAAGAGTATTTCGCGGTCTGCCTCGTGCGGGGGGACTGCTTTCCCGGCGAGAAGCGCAGCATAAACGGCTCGCTGAGCGTCAGCTTCTGATGGGAAGCGATGCCCTGCTCTGGATGGCGGCTGCGCTGGCAATCGCCGGCGTAGCCGTCCTGCGCCTGTCCTGGGAACGGCCTGCCCGTTCGAGAGCGTGGAACATCGCCGGTTGGGGCGCACTGTTGGCCGCGGTTCTCGCAGGCGACGCCGCTGCGGGAGAGTGGGGGATCGCCGCCACCGTGCTCGTCATCATGTTCGCCGCATTCGTCGTGCTCGCTTTTGCGGCGGCCAAGCCGGCACGCAAAGGGAGGGCGACAAAGGGGCGGGCGAAAATCGCCAGGACCAGCCCCCGGACTATCGAAGAGACCGCCCCCGAACGGCGATCGGGCTTGGTCACCTTCGCGCTTGCCGGGCCGATTTCATTGGCCGCGAGCGTGCTGCTGGCGCTCGCCGTGAGAGCCATGGTCCTGATGGCCGGAGGCGCGGAGGCGGATGGCAATGTCGCCGTCCTCGCAACCGTTCCGATCGCCTGGCCCATCCTCTCCTTCGCGCTGCTGATGATGTCGCGGCGCATAAGGCAATGCGCCTTGGTGATGGGCGTTGCCGCCGTTTCGGCACCCTTCCTCCTGCTCCAGAACGGTACGGTATGACCATCGCACTATCCAAACAGACCGTTCGCAAGGCGATCTCGGCGCATTCGGCGCTGGGCCTGATCTGCTGCGCACTGCTCTATCTGATCTGCGCCACCGGCACCGCGATCGTCCTGTACGAAGAGTGGCAAAGGCTCGAACAGCACGACGCGCCTGAAATGACCGCCATCGCACCTGCCAGCGTTCAGCGCGGTATCGAGAACGTGCTCGCCGCCGAAAGCGATCGCCCGACCACCACGCATCTCTACGTCCATCTGCCAACCCGGGATCTGCCGCGCGCCACGATCACCACCGATACGCAAGCGGTGCATATCGACCGGAGCGGCGCCATCGCGATGCCGGAAGAAAACGCCTGGGCCGAGTTTCTGTTGGCACTGCATTATCGCCTCAATCTGCCCGCAGTGATCGGAATGTCGCTCGTGGGACTTTTCGGCGCCATGCTGGTCGCGCTCACCATCTCCGGTATTGTCGCCCACCCGCGCATCTTCCGCGACGCCTTCCGGCTTCGTGCGCGCAGGGCGGACGCTGTCGCCACGCTCGACTGGCACAACCGGCTGGCAGTGTGGACCATTCCCTTCGCTCTGGCGATTGCGCTCACAGGAGCGATGATCGGACTGTTCTACATTTCGGGGGTCGGTCTTGCGTCGAGCGGCTATGGTGGCGACAGCGAAGCGGCGCTTGCTCCGGTATTCGGCGCCGAGCCCGAAGGCGATCCTGCGCCCGCGCCGATCGCGGACGTCACGCCTGCACTCGCCTTCATGGAGCGCGAATTCCCGCAGACCATTCCCTATTACGTGATCCTGCACGATCCGGGCACTGCGGGCCAGCACGTCCAGATTATCGCCGAACATCCCCGGCGCCTGATCTTCGGCGAATACTATGCCTTTTCCGGCAAGGGCGAGTTTCGCGGCACCGTCGGCCTGGCGGATGGGACGGTGGGGCAACAATTGGCCGCGTCCACCTATAATCTCCATTTCGGCAATTACGGCGGGCTGCCGGTCAAGATCGCTTACATTCTCTTCGGCCTGGCGATGACGGTGGTGGTCGCGACCGGCACGTTCATCTGGCTCGACAAGCGCGAACGGGCCGCAAGGCCATCGGAACTTCTTCGCGCGGCGTGGTGGGGCTTTGTAGTCGGAGTACCCGCCGGAGTCGCTGCGACGCTGTTGTCGCGCCTGGCCATGGGAAATGGAGCGCCGTTCGTCGCGATCTTCTGGGCAGTTTGCCTGCTCGCACTTGCGCTGAACCTGCTGCGCTTCAAACGAAGGGGAGGCGTCCTGAAAGGATATATCAGGGTTCCGACTGCATGAACAATCAGCCGCAAACGTCCAAACCATCGAATGAAGCTGGCGCACCCGACAGGATTCGAACCTGTGGCCTCTGCCTTCGGAGGGCAGCGCTCTATCCAGCTGAGCTACGGGTGCCGAGCGGCGGGCCTCTAGCAAAGGCGGGGGCTGGGCGCCAGAGGCTTCGTGCCCTGGCCGCCGATCGGCCCCGGCGAATCAGCTCTTAGGAATTCGGTAAGCCTGTTCGCGCTACTCTTTCGTCCATGTCCGCGATCAATCACGAATTCGATCTGGCCGGAGCGACCATGCTTCCGCCGCTTGGCGCCGCCCCCGATGGCGGAGCCGACACCGCGCGTGCCGAATTGCTCGCCGCGCGGTGGGAAGCGGTGCACGCGGCGGCCGATGCCGTTGCCGAACTCGCGCAGCTTGGCCACGAAAGCTTCGATCCCGCCATCGCGCAATTCCCGGCGCGGGCATCGCAAGTGGCGGGGTGGCGCGGCGAAGAGATCGCGACCGGGATCGAGGATCTGGCCTACGTCATGCAGACCGGCCTGCGCGCGCTGATCGTGGCGGCAGGAACCGGGGCCGACACAACGCCTGCGGCCCTGACCCTGTGGCGCGAATTCCATGGCGCGCGGGCTGCGATCCTGGCCGTGCTGGAGCCCGACCGGCTGGCGGCATAGCCTCACGCGCGCTTGACCTGGTTCGCATTTTGTTCCAGCCAAAGCGCCATGCCCGAATCAGCCGCCCTCGCCCGATCGCCGGAGCGCTCGAACACCCCGCTCGACGATTCAGCCGATGCTCCGATCGCGCGCGATGTGTGCCGCGGGATCATGCGGCTGTTTGCGCGCAACGGCATCTGGTGCCTGCCCGAAATGCCGCTGCGCAACGGGCGGCGCGCCGATCTGATGGGTGTCGATGCGAAAGGCCGGGTCGTGATCGTGGAGGTCAAGGTGCAGCGCGGCGATCTGCTCGGCGATGGGAAATGGCCCGACTATCTCGACCATTGCGACCGGTTCTTCTGGGGTGTCCCGCCGGGCCTCGATCGCAGCCCGCTCGACAGCGAGGATTATCGACCCGATTGCTGCGGCGTGATCGTGGCGGATGGCTACGATGCGGAAATCCTGCGGCCCGCGCCGCTCAATCCGCTGGCCGCAGCGCGGCGCAAGGTGGAGATCGAGCGCTTGTCGCGCACGGCGCTGCGGCGCCTCACCGTTGCCGCCGATCCCGAATGCGCACCGTGGGGAACCGGCGACATCGCCTGACGAATCGGCGCAAGCCCTTCTCGTTACGGCAGGATTGCGGCATAGCGGCGCCGTGACGTCGCTCGCCATCCTCCTCTCCGTCCTTTCGATGACCGCGATCGTCGCTGTGCGCTATTTCGCGTCGAGCGGCCTGTTCGCCTGGATCAGCGCGCGGCGGGTGCCGGGCATCCACGACCGGCTCGGCCCGCAGATGCGGCGCGAGATCGGCTGGTCGCTGGTATCGGCGGCCGTTTTCGGCATACCAGCGGGCCTGGTCGCCTGGGGCTGGCAGGAGCGGGGATGGACGCGCATCTACGAGGACTGGAGCGCCTATCCGCTCTGGTACGCGCCAGTTTCGGTGCTGCTTTACCTCTTCGCGCACGACACCTGGTTCTACTGGACCCACCGCTGGATGCACCGCCCCAAGGTGTTTCGAAAGATGCACGCGGTCCACCATGCAAGCCGCCCGCCCACCGCCTGGGCGGCGATGAGCTTCCACCCTTACGAGGCGCTGACCGGGGCCGTGGTGATCCCGGCGCTGGTCTTCCTCATCCCGATCCATGTCGCGATGCTGGGCGTGGTGCTCGGCGTGATGACGGTGATGGGCGTGACCAACCATATGGGGTGGGAGATGTTTCCGCGCCGTCTGGTTCATTCGAAATTAGGCGGGTGGCTGATAACGGCGAGCCATCACCAGCGTCATCATGAAGAGTATCGATGCAATTACGGACTGTATTTTCGCTTCTGGGATCGCTTGTGCGGGACCGATCGGGGCCTGAGTCCCAACGCATGACGGCGCGGAGCGGCCTTAGACTGGCGGCGCTTCCGCTGGCGGCATGTCTCGTGGCGGGTGCGGCGCCGCAGGCGACGGCGGACACGGGCACCACCGTCACGCTTGCGATCAGCGATCTGCGCAATGCGAAGGGCGTGGTGAGAGCCTGCATGACTCGCGATCCGGCGCGCTTTCCCAAATGCCGCGGCGATGCGCATGCCTATAGCGCGATCGTGGACGCGCATGGCGGCACGGTCACCGTGCGTTTCGCCGATGTCATACCGGGCCGTTATGCCGTGGCGCTGCTCCATGACGAGAACGCGAACGGCAAGGCCGATCGGGCGCTGGGCATGATGCCCAAGGAGGGATTCGGCTTCTCGCGCGATGCGAAAGTGCAGATGGGCCCGCCGGTTTTCGACGATGCGGCGGTCCAGATCGATCGCGCGCCGCGCACTCTGCCGATCAAGATGCGGTATATGCTCTGAAGCGACACGGGCCGACGCTTTCGCCCCCGGCATGTTTAATCGTATCTTTACCACGCACGCGCCACAAGCGGACCCTGATTTGCAATGGAATTGGGGCGGTACCGGCGATGGACAGGCTTGGCGGCGAATTCGGCGCGCATGACGGGGGCTTCGAACCCGATCGGCACAGCGATCCGCTCGCCGATCCCTTCGATCTCGACGACGAGAGCGCCTACGAAGACGACGACAGCGACGATTTCGGGCCGCCCAGCCCGGTCGGACAGGACGAGCGCCGCATGCAGGTGCGCGCCTACAATCTCTGGGCGAGCCAGCTTGGCGACAACGCCTTTCCCTCGATCGACACGCTCGACCCCGAATCGATCGAGGATTTCGGCCCCTATTCGGTGCTGCTCGATTTCTCCGACGGGCTGGACGATCCGGTGCTGCGCCATATCGGAGCGGAACTGGCCAAGGAATGTAGCGCCGATGACGCAATGGCGCGCCTGTCGGACGTGCCCAGCCGATCGCTGCTGAGCCGGATTACCGATCATTACATGCAGATCCTCGCGAACCAGGCCCCCATCGGGTTCGAGGCGGAGTTTCTGAACGAGCGTGGCAACACCGCGCTTTATCGCGGTATCCTGCTTCCCTATTCAAGCGAGCCGGACGACAATCGCGCCACGGGCGAGCCTGCGAAGATCGACTTCATCTACGGCGTCATCAATTGGAAGGAACTCGCCGACCAGGCGATGGCCGACGAATTGCTGCTGGAAATCGGCCAGGCCCTGGAAGGGGTTTCTCTGCCGAACGAAGCGCCCGACGACGTGCTCGAACTGGGCACTTTTGCCCCGAGCCAAGACGAGAGCGAAGACGAACCCGACGCCGCGGTGGATATGCTTCCTCGCCCATCCTTCGGCACCGCTTCGCCAGATCGGCCCGCCCGCATCAAGCGCCCTGCTCTGCCCACACCCGATTACGCGGCAGAAGCGGAAAACGAGCCGGATCCGTCCGGCGAAGAGGCTGAAAGCGACGACAGTGAAAGCTGGGCGATAGGCGAGCGCGCAAGCGATTACGGCTTGGCCGAGGAATGGGACGAACCCGATTACGAGGATGTCGACGATGTCGTCGATCCGCTGGCCGACGATGGCGTCGGTCTAGGCCTCGCCTCGCTGGTGTCGCGCGGCACGCGGCGCGCGAGCGAAGTGATCATGCCGTCCCAGAACACCATGGGCGACTTCCCCGAGCCTTCCGCGGCGCCGATCCCCCAGGCCTACGAGCCCGAACCGGTGGTCGAGCCGTTCGAAGAGGCGGCGCCCGTCGAGCTGGACCACAGCGAACCTGAAGGCCTTTACGACTGCCTCGCCGAAGCGCGCGACCTGGCCCATGCCGCACAGTCGAGCGAAGACCGCAGCCGGACCGCCCTCTACAACGCTGTCGGGCGCGCCTACGATTTCAGCCTGGAAGCGCAATCGGATCCCGAAGGCTTTGCCGAAATCATCGCCGATAACGGCCTGACCGTGCAGGATCGCGCGCCGATGACTCCGGTGGTCAAACTGGTCTTCGGCGCCGATTACGACAAGACCCGCCTGACCGAATATGCCGCAGTGCTGTCGCATGCCCATCGCACCAAGCTTGCACGCGGCTCGCTCGCCCGATTCCTCATGGAAGCCGAAGGCGGGCTCAAGGGCGTGGTGCGCGAAGAACGCCGCCTGCGCCGCGAAGAAGCGGGCAAGCCCGCGCTGGACGCGCCTGCGGTGCGCGCGGAGCTGGCGGAAATCCTCCGCCGGATGGACCCGATCGATCTGGCCGACCTCGCGCCCGACGGCCCGGAATTCGCGCTCGTCGTGATCCGCAGGGACGAGACCGGGACGCTCGATGTGATCGGGGAAGTGCCCGAGGATATCGCGCTGATCGAGCGCGCTGCGCGCAAGCTCGCCTGACGGCGCTCTTCGCGAAACTCGAAGGCGCGAAGACTTAACAGCGCTGGCGCAGGCCGCTAGCGCCGCCTCATGCCCATCGCTCCGTTTCGCGCGCCTCCGATCCGCATCCAGCCCTATTTCGGCTTTCGCAATCGCGACCGCCTGACGATTTCATGCCGCGCCCTTCGTTCGGGCAAGCGCGACGCAAGTGCGCGGTTCCGGGCCAGCGGGCGCTGGCAGGCCTTTCGCACCATGATCGCCCAGTTCGCTTCGCGCGAAGTGGCGGACGTGACGGTCGAGCTGGAACTGCGCCACGCCGACGGACGAAATCACCGCCATCGCGCCCTGACCGACGATGAGGGCTATGCCCATTTCGACATCGCGCTCGATCCGCCCGCCGACCTGTCCGAAACCACGGTGTGGGAGGTGGTCACTTTTCACTGGGACAATCGCGAGGGCGGACAGGCGGTGGACGGGCATGTGCTCGTTCCCGGGCGCGATGCTGCGCTGGGCGTCATCAGCGATATCGACGATACGGTGATCGAAACCGGCATTAGCGGCAATCTGCGCGCCATCGCCCGCAACTGGCGGCGCGTCCTGATGCAGATGCCCGACGAGCGCCTGCTCGTACCCCAGGCGGACGTGTTCTACACGGCATTGGGCGGCGGCGCGGTTCTGATGGAAGGGGACGGTTCGGCGGGCGAGCGCCTGCCCGCGACGCACCATCCCTTCTTCTATGTCAGCTCCAGCCCCTGGAACCTGTTTTCCTATCTCGTCGCCTTCATGAAGAGCCGCAAATTGCCGCTCGGCCCGCTGATGCTGCGCGATTGGGGGCTGAACCGCGAAACCTTCGGATCGGGCAGCCATGGCGCGCATAAGACGGAAGCGATCCACCGGATCATCGAAACCTATCCCGATATGCGCTTCGCTCTGATCGGTGACGATACGCAGGGCGATCTCGTGGCTTTCGCCAAGGTCGTGGCCGACCATCCCGGTCGCATTCGCGCGGTCTTCATCCGCCGCGCGGGCGATCCCTTCACGCCCGAAGAGCGCGAGGCGAAGGCGACGATCGAATCGGCGAACGTGCCGTTGTGGCTCGGCGACGATTACGAGACCGGCCACCAGTTTCTCGGCTCGATCGGGCTGTCGCAGGACGGCGAGGCGGAAGAGATCGTTCGCATGGTGGACCGGACCGGAAAAGGCGATACGGTCGCGGCGGAAGAGGGGGCGATATGAGCGCAACACGGCGGAGACCGGGAAAGATGGGCTGGACCCTGATCGTGATCGCGCTGCTGGCGCTGGGGGGCTTTGCCCTGTGGCGCTGGGCCGTGGCGGCAGGATCGGCAGGCACGCTCGACTGGATCGACGCGCGCTTTCCTCGCGATCGCGATGTCGAATTGGCGGCACGGGGCAACTACGGCCCGGCCGAAGCGCAGCGTGCCGAAATCTGGGTGCCGGAAGGCGAAGCGCCTGCGGGCGGCTTCCCGCTCGCCGTGTTCATCCATGGCGGCGGCTGGAATTCGGGCGCGCCGGAGGATTACCGCTTCGTCGCGCGCAGTCTGGGAGAGCGAGGAATCGCAACGGCTCTGGTCGGCTATCGGCTGGTGCCGGAAGGGCGCTATCCCGCCATGCTGGAGGACAGTGCCGCTGGCCTTGCCTGGGTGCGCAGCCGGGCAGACGAGATGAATGTCGATGCCGGGCGCACGATCCTGATCGGCCATTCCGCAGGCGCATATAATGTCCTGATGCTCGCACTCGATCCGCAATTCCTGCGCGCGGCAGGCGTCCCGCGCGACAGCGTTGCAGGCATCGTCAGCCTGGCGGGACCGGCCGATTTCTATCCCTTCGACACCGAATCCTCGAAGAACGCCTTCGGCCATGTCGCCGACGGACGCATCACTCAGCCGATCGCCTATGGCACACGCGAAACGCTCGCCGGTGCGCCACCGCTCCTGCTGATGCACGGAACCGCCGACGAGACCGTGCGCCCCTATAATGCGCGCAATCTGGCCGCCGCCATCGAAGCGGCTGGCGGCGCGGTCGAGCTGATCGAATTCGACGTGATGAGCCATGCCGGGATCGTGATGGGCCTCTCCAAACCCTTCGCGCAGGGCGACAAGGTGCTCGATCCGATTCTCGCCTTCGTGGCGAACCGCACGGGGCCGCAAGGGCAGGCTTCAGTTCCGGTTCAGGGCAAAACCCGCTAGCACGCTCGCCATGCGCGCTCTCTCCTTCCTGCTCGCCTTCGTCGCGCTCACGCTCGCGAGCGCGCAGCCCGTCGCCGCCCAGTCGATCCTGCGCGATGCGGAGACCGAAGCGTTCCTGCGCGACATTTCGGAACCGCTGGTGGAAGCCGCCGGGCTCGAACCCGGCAATGTTGATATCGTCCTGATCAACGATCCCAGTATCAACGCCTTCGTGGCGGGCGGGCAGGCGGTCTATATCCATTCCGGCCTGATCGATGCGGCGGACACCGCCAATGAAGTCCAAGGCGTTATCGCGCACGAATTGGGCCATATCACCGGCGGCCACATCGTGCGCTACGGCGAGGGCATGAAGGCGGCGAGCGGGATAACCCTGCTCTCCCTTCTCGCCGGGATCGGTGCCGCGCTGGCCGGGGCGGGGGAAGCCGCAATGGCGGCGATGATGATGGGGCAGCGGGCGGCGCTGGGCCAGTTCCTAGCCTTCACTCGCGTGCAGGAAAGCAGCGCCGACATGGCGGGCGCCCAATATCTGTCCGATGCCGGGATTTCCGGGCGCGGATCGCTGAGCTTCTTCGGCAAATTGCAGAACCGCGAATACCGCTATGGCTACAGCCAGTCCGACGATGCGGCGTTCACGCGCACGCACCCGCTTTCGGGCGATCGCATCGCGACTTTGCGCGGCGTGTATGAAAAAGACCCGGCCTGGGATGCGCCGCTCAATTCCGAATGGGAGAGCGAGTTCGCGCGGGTGAAGGCCAAGCTGAAAGGCTATATCGCGGAGCCGCGCTACACCTTGCGCGATTATCCGCAGACCGACCAGACCCTGCCCGCGCGCTATGCCCGCGCCTATGCCTATCATAAGTCCGCGCAGGTCGATCGCGCTCTGTCCGAAACCGAATCGCTGCTCGCTAGCGCGCCGGACGATCCGTATTTCCTCGAATTGAAGGGGCAGGTGCTGCTCGAATCGGGGCGGCCGGAAGAAGCGCTCGAACCGCTGCGCAAGGCGACCGAGCTGACGCTGGCCGATCCGCTGATCTCTTCGATGTTCGGCCATGCCCTGATCGCGACCGAGGACAAGGATCACTTCGAGGAGGCGGAGCAGGTGCTGCGGGCTTCGGTGGCGCGCGACCGGTACAATCCGTTCGCCTGGTACCAGCTCGGCATGGTCTATGCGGCTCGCGGCGACCTGCCCCGCGCGCGCCTCGCCAGCGCGGAACAGCAGGTGATGAGCCGCCAGTACGCGATGGCGCTGCGCAGCGCGCAGGCGGCGGAGGCGGGCCTGCCGAACGGATCGCCGGACTGGCTGCGCGCGCAGGATGTCGGCATGCAGGCGCGCGCGCTGCTGGAACAGCAGATGGACAAGCGCTGAGGGGCCAAGAATTTATGCGGCAATATTTCCTGACGGCGCTGATCGCGCTGGTGGCCGGTTTTGCCGGGGCGGCGCTCTGGTCCGTTACCGGGCTGGGCCATTCGCAGACGCGCAGCTATCTCGTCGCCAATCCGGACATTCTGCCGGAAATGGCCGAAGCCTTCCAGGCGCAGCAGGCCCAGGATCGGCTGGCTAGCGTGGCGGACGAAGTCACCGAACCCTTCCCCGGCGCAGTGCTCGGCAATCCCGAAGGCACGCGCACGCTGGTCAAGTTCACCGATTACGGCTGCACTTATTGCAAGGCGAGCGAGCCGGACATCGCCCGGCTGATCGCCGAGGATCCACAAGTGAAGGTGGTGGTGCGCGAATGGCCGATCTTCGAGGGCAGCGAAGAGGCCGCGCGCATGGCCCTCGCCGCAGCGATGCAGGGCAAATATCCAGCTTTCTACAAGGCCATGTTCGCGCTCGGCCCACCGACTCCCGAGACGGTAGAGCAGGCCGCGCGACAGGCGGGACTGGACCTGCAACGCGCTCGCACCGACGCTGCAAGCGATGCAGTAACCGCCGAACTCGCCCGCACGATGGGCTTCGCGCGCCAGCTGGGCTTTTCCGGCACGCCGAGCTGGGTCGCGGGCGGTCGCGTGCTCGAAGGCGCGGTGGGTTACGAGGCGCTGGCCGACGCGCTGGCGCAGGACACCGCCGCGGCGGATAACAGCTGATGCGGCTTGGCGCAGCGCTCGTTCTGGCTCTCGCGCTGGTCGGAGCGGCACCCGCTCGGGCGCAAGCCGATGAGCTGACCGAAATCGAGGCGTTGCAGGCGCGCGATATCCAGCTCTTCCGCATCGGCTGGAAGCTCGTGACGGCGAACGCCCCCTATTGCGCCGATGCCCGGCCCGCGATCGGCGCGCTGTTCCACGATGCCGCTGCCTACGGAAAGCCCGATCGGGTGCGGGCCGAACTGGATCTGGCCGGCGATATCGCGGTCCAGGCGCTGGCGCCGGAATCGCCCGCAGTCGCAGCGGGCCTTACGCGCAATGCCGGCTTGCTCCATCTGAACGGCGCTCTCCTCGCCGAGACATATCCGCCGAGCGATCCGCGCTGGGAGCGGATGGTGGACATCAACGCCTCGCTGGACGAGGCGCTGGCGCAAGGCCCGATCCGGATCGGCTGGGTCGCCAAGGGCGAGTTGCCGAGAGAAGCGACCGTGACCGGCGTGCCCGCCTGCCCCAGCCGCTTCGAAGTGCTGGACGGAGGCAAGCGCGCCGTCGCGGATGGCAGCCGCGTCATCTTCGGTCGCGGTTTCGCCGGATTCTCCTATCCCGAAGACCAGTTCGCCGCCGCAGTCGCGCACGAACTGGCGCACAATCTTCTCGGCCATCGAAAGATGTTCGACAGGGTTGGACGCAGCCAGGGCCTCGTCCGCCTGACCGAGCGCGATGCCGACCGGATGATGCCGTGGCTGCTCTACAATGCCGGTTACGATCCGCGCGCCGCCGCTCGCTTCATGGCGCGCTGGGGCCCCAAATATGGCGGCGGCCTGCTGCGCGATCGCAGCCATGACGGTTGGGACGAACGCGTCGAATTCATCGAAGCGGAAATCGCGACGCTGGAAGCCGCGCTGGCCGAGGATGGCGAGGCGGACTGGTCGCGGCGGTTCGTGCGGATGGCGATACCGGACTAGGGGGAATTCGGCTGTCGCCTTATGCGTCCGGCTGGCCGCCACTGTGTTTCGGATCGGTTCCGGCACGGCAAGAAGCGCCCTTTCGACCGCTTCCGCCGCATCTCTCGCTCGCTCCGGCTGGAAAGGCGCAGGCTTGCGGCTGGTCAGCCTTGCGGCAAATGGTCTAAAGCGAGGGCATAATGGCCGTCCTGCCCATCCAGCCGACCCCGTTCTTCGCGGACAAGAACCGCGCGTTCTGGACGCTCCAGAGCGCGGGCTGGGGCGGCGCCTTCCTGCTTCGCGCGATCACGGGCCTGGTGGGGGGGCAGGACTGGAGCTTCCTGGTCAATGTCGCGATCGAGGCGGTAACGGGCTTTTCGATCAGCCTCGTCCTCTCGGTCATCTACCAGCGGCTGATCTCGGTCCGTCCGCTCGTCACCTGGGCATCGACCGTGCTGGTCCTCTTCGTGGGCGTGGGAATCTTCACTTTCATCATCGCATGGGTCACCAGCCTTACCCGCGCCAGTTTCGATGGCGATTTCGTCGCGCTCTATATCGGCTTTCTGATCTGGCCGCTGACGCTTCTGGGCGCATGGTCGGCGCTGTATTTCGCGATCAATTACTTCCTCCAGGTCGAGGAACAGGCCGATCGGCTGGAGCGGCTGGAAATGCAGGCCACCAGCGCGCAGCTCGCCATGCTGCGCTATCAGTTGAACCCGCATTTCCTGTTCAACACGCTGAATTCGATCAGCACGCTGGTGCTGCTGAAACAGACCGCGCCCGCCAATGCGATGCTGACGCGCCTGTCCAGCTTCCTGCGTCATACGCTCGTGAGCGAACCGGGCGGCAAGGTGACGGTAGAGCAGGAGGTGGAGATGCTGAAACTCTATCTCGATATCGAACGGATGCGGTTCGAGGATCGGTTGCAGACCGATTTTCGCATCGAACCTGGCGCGAGCGAAGCCTGCATCCCGTCGATGCTGCTGCAACCGCTGGTCGAAAACGCAATCAAATACGGTGTATCGCCGCAGGAAGAAGGCGCGACGATATCGCTGGTCGCCCAGATCGCGGGCAGCCGCCTGCGCGTAACGGTCACCGACACCGGACCGGGCATCCACCACACCGTGCGCCCGGAAACCGGTAGTCCCGGCGGCATTCCCGATGGAATGCTCGAACGCTCGCGCCGCACCACGTCGACCGGAGTGGGCCTTGCCAATATCCGCGACCGGCTGGCCCAGGCCTATGGCGATGACCATCGCTTCGAAATCCGCTCTCCCGACAGCGGCGGTTTCACCGTCAATATCGAAATTCCCTACGAAGCCGCCGAAGACAGCGCGGCCCTGCCCACGAAATCCTCTTCCAAACCGCAGGCGCGGCAACCGATACCCCCCTCATCGGTTACTGCCCTGCCCCCTGAGAAAGCCTCCCCAGCATGACCATCCGCACGCTCATCGTCGACGACGAGAAACTCGCCATTCAAGGCCTCCAGGTTCGCCTGGAACCGTTCGAGGACGTCGAAGTGATCGACACCTGCCAGAACGGGCGCGAAGCGATCCGCGCGATCAAGACGCAGAAGCCCGATCTCGTCTTCCTCGACATCCAGATGCCCGGTTTCGACGGATTTTCGGTGGTGCAGGGGGTGATGGAAATCGATCCGCCGCTGTTCGTGTTCGTCACCGCTTTTCAGGAACACGCCATTCGCGCGTTCGAGGCCAATGCGGTCAATTACCTGATGAAGCCGGTGGACGAGGACAAACTGGCCGACACGATCGAGCGCGTGCGCGTGCGCCTGTCAGAAAAGAAATCCTCCGAAGAGGCCGAAAAGCTGATGAACGTGCTATCGGAGGTCGCGCCAGAAGCGGCCGAGGAATTCACCGGCGAGGACGCGGATGCCGCCGGGCGGTACGAGAAGCTCATCAACGTCAAGGATCGCGGCCAGATCTTCCGCGTCGAAGTCGGCACGATCGAGCATATCGAGGCCGCGGGCGATTACATGTGCATCTATACCGGCGACAATTCGCTGATCCTGCGCGAGACGATGAAGGATCTCGAACGCCGCCTCGATCCGCGCAAGTTCCAGCGCGTCCACCGTTCGACCATCGTCAATCTGGACCAGGTCCGGCAGGTGAAGCCGCACACCAATGGCGAATGTTTCCTCGTCCTCGAATCGGGCGCCGAAGTGAAGGTCAGCCGCAGCTATCGCGATGTCGTCGCGCGCTTCGTCCATTGATAACCGCACGATCTGGGGGGCAGACCGCATGAGCGATGATGTGACGCGGCGCAGTCATGCGCATCGTCCACGCATAGAGCGCGGTGGATTCATTCTGTTCCTCGCGCTCGTGACCGTCGGTCTGATCTGGGTATCCTGGCCCTTCGCTTCAGCGATCCTGTGGGCCGCCCTGGCCGCGATCATCTTCCAGCCGCTCTTCCTGACGTTGCAGAGCAATCTGGGAGGCAGCAATCGCGCGGCCATCCTGACACTTCTCATCGTCACTATCGTAGTGATCGTGCCCGCGATCTGGATCGGCAATATCGTCGTCGATCAGGCGACGCGGCTCTATCTGGCGATACAGAGCCAGCAGATCGATCCCGCCGCCGCCTTCGACCGGGTCCACGATGCGCTCCCCTTCAGCTGGCAGCGCATGATCGACGGCGCTGGTTACGGCGATTTCCGCGTGTTGCAGCAGCGCGTATCGGAATTCACCGAGGAAGCGCTGGTGATTGCCGGTCGTTCTGCACTGTCCATCGGGGGCAGCGCGTTCTCGTTCGTGCTGTCGCTCGGCGTCGGGCTCTACGTCCTCTATTTCCTCTTGCGCGACGGGCAGCGGATCGGCCCCGCGATCCGCGATGCGCTCCCCCTCGAACCCAAGACGGCGCACGCGCTGGCGGAGCGGTTCGCAGTCGTCGTGCGCGCCACGATCAAGGGTTCGGTCGTCGTGGGCCTGGTGCAGGGCGCGCTCGGCGCGATCACCTTCGCGATCGTCGGCATGCCCGCCGCTGCGCTGTTCGGCGTGCTGATGGCGATCTTCTCGCTGTTGCCCGCGCTCGGCCCGGCCATCGTGTGGATTCCGGTTGCCATTTACCTCGCCGCGATCGGCGAATACTGGCAGACGGCGGTCGTCATCGGATCGGGCGTCGGCGTGATCGGAATGGCGGACAATATCCTTCGTCCGATTCTGGTGGGCCGCGACACGGGCATTCCCGATTGGGTCGTGTTGCTGACCACGCTGGGCGGCATCGCCACGCTGGGCCTCAGCGGGATCGTCGTCGGTCCGCTGCTGGCAGGCCTGTTCCTGACCGGCTGGGCGATCATGAGCGAACAGCGCGGCGTGGTGAAACATCCCGATCCGGTCCCCGAAGGAGAAACCGAATGAGCCTTCCCGACTGGAGCCTGCCCGGTTTCGACCTCGACCGTTTCGTGCGCGAGACGCTGGCGGAGGATCTGGGCGAAGGCCTCCCCGATGGCGGACGCGATGTTACCAGTGAAAGCGTCATTCCCGCCGAGGCGCGCTTTTCGGGCGTGATGGACAGTCGCGATCCGATCCGCGTGGCGGGCTTGCCGGTGGCCGCCGCGTTCTTCCGTGCGCTCGACCCCGATATGGAGATCGCGATCCTTGTCGAAGAAGGCGCGGCGGTCGCGCCCGGCACCGATCTGATGCGCCTCACCGGCAATGCCCGCGCCATGCTGACGGCGGAGCGCAGCGCTCTCAACACCGTCCAGCACCTTTCCGGCATCGCCACGATGGTGGCCGAATACGTCGCGGCGATGGACAATCCCGACTGCACTCTGCTCGACACGCGCAAGACCATTCCCGGCCTGCGCCATCTCGAAAAATACGCGGTACGAATGGGCGGCGGGTCGAATCACCGCATGGGGTTGTGGGATGCCGCCATGATCAAGGACAACCACGTCCTTGTCGCAGGCAGCGTCGGCGAGGCGGTGCGCCGCGCGGTCGATGCGGGCGTTGCGGAGATCATCTGCGAGGTCGACCGGATCGACCAGATCGAACCCGCGCTGGAGGCGGGTGCGACCCGGCTGCTGCTCGACAATATGGAGCCGCCCACTCTGCGCGAAGCGGTCTCGCTCGTGGCGGGCCGCGTTCCCACCGAAGCGAGCGGGGGCATCGCGCTCGACACGATCCGCGCCAAAGCGGCGACGGGCGTCGACTACGTCTCGGTCGGCCGCCTCACCCAGAGTGCACCCGCCGCCGATATCGGTCTCGACTTTACGCCCCTGTAAATTCGCGCCATCACTGCGGTCCGAAGGGGAGGGCAAAACGCATGAAACCGGCAGCAATCAAAAAATTCGACTGGCTTTATCTCGGCTCGGTGGCCGTTGGCCTGCTGGGCTTTGCGTTGAATTACGGAGCGATCGCCGACCAGGCCAATGCGGAGCTTGCCGCGGGCGGACTGGAAGGCGCTGCGAACGGATTGCTGATCGGTAGTATGCTGGTCGGCGTGGCGATCAATGTCGCGTTGTGGTTTCTGGTGTCCGTTTTGCGGATCGGCTTCGTCAAATGGATCATCGTGCTGTTCGTCGCATGGGGCCTGCTGTCGCTGGGGACGGCGCTGGCCAGTGGGGAGATCGCCTCGCTGAATCTGATCTTCGGAATAATCAGCTCCTTGATGGTAATCGCCTCGCTCTATTTCCTGTTTCAGCCCGAGGCGACCGCGTGGCTGGCTGCGAAGCGCGACGATGACGGATCTCGCACGGAGTAGGTCCGGCTCGCGATTCTTGCGCGCTGTCTGCCTCGCCGGTTCGCTGCTGCTTGCCGCACCGCTATCGGCTCAGGCCTATCAGTGTTCGCTACCCCGCACGGCCAGCGTTCCGGCGATCAAGCGCGACGGGCCGGTACGCAGCGTGCCCGTCACCGGCTATACGCTGGCGCTGAGCTGGTCGCCCGAATTCTGCCGCATGCGCGAGAACGATCGCAGGCAGGCGCGGCAATGTTCGGGCCGCGCAGGACGATTCGGCTTCGTCCTTCACGGCCTGTGGCCCGACGGTGCGCGCAGCTGGCCGCAATGGTGCGCCACACGCGCACGCCCTTCGGCGCAGACCGTCGCCCGCCAGCTCTGCCGCAGTCCGTCCGCGCGCCTCGTCGCCCGGCAATGGGCCAAGCACGGCGCCTGCATGACGCGCCAGCCGCAAACCTATTACCACGTCAGCAACATCCTGTTCGATTCGCTGCGCTGGCCCGATTTCGACCGCCTCTCGCGCAAACCCGATCTCAGCGCGGGCGATGTGCGCGACTGGTTCGTCGCCGCCAATCGCGGTTGGCGTACCGATGCGGTGGGCATCAAGCTGAACGAACGCGGATGGCTGGAAGAATTGCGGCTCTGCTACGACCGGCGCTTCTTGCCGACGCCCTGCGATCGCCAGCGGCTCGGCCCGGCGGACGATTCGGAGGTCAAAATTTGGCGCGGGCTCTAGCCGTCGGCGCTGCTCAGCGCCGCGCGCGAAAGAATTCCCGCAACATCGCGCCTGCCTCGCTCTCGCCGATCCCCGCATAGACTTCGGGCCGATGGAGGCATTGCGGCTGGTCGAACACGCGCGCGCCATGTTCGACCGCGCCGCCCTTGGGATCGCTGGCTGCGTAGTAGAGCTTCGCGATCCGGGCATGGGCTATCGCGCCCGCGCACATCGCGCACGGTTCCAGCGTGACCCACAGATCGCAATCGGTGAGCCGCTCGTTGCCGAGCTTCTGCGCCGCCGCGCGGATGGCGACGATCTCCGCATGGGCGGTCGGATCGTGATCGCGGCGCGGCGCATTGCGACCTTCGCCGATCACCTGCCCGCGATGGATCACCACCGCGCCGACCGGGACTTCACCCGCCCGTGCCGCCTCGCGCGCGAGCGCCAGGGCCCTTGCCATCGGTTCGGGGGTCGGCCATTCGCTCATCGTGACCGGTGCCTAGCTCGTCGGCCCGCGCCCGGCAAACGCTTGACGATTCGCCATGCGCTGGCTATGCGCGCGGCTTTCCGGGGATACCGGTGTTATTTGATCGCCTGCGGGCCAGTTTCCGCACGCATCCATTCGAACGAGAGATTTGATCATGTCGCGCATCTGCGAACTGACGGGCAAGGGCCGCCAGGTCGGCCACAATGTGAGCCACGCCAACAACAAGACCAAGAAGGTCTTCCTGCCGAATCTGCAGAACGTCACGCTGATGAGCGAGAAGCTGGATCGCAGCTTCAAGTTCCGCGTTTCGACGCACGGCCTGCGCTCGGTCGAGCACAATGGCGGGCTCGACAACTGGCTGATGAAGACCAGCGACACCAAGCTGTCGGATCGCGCGCTCAAGGTGAAGCGCGAGCTCAAGAAGGCGACCGCCGCGGCCGCCTGAGGCGCCGCTCGCTTTTCTGACTTAGCGACTGCGTAAAGGGCGCTCGGAGCTTCCGGGCGCCCTTTACGCGTGTCTGCGCCGGGCCGGAATAGACAATGCGCACCAGCAGCGAACGCTGAAATGCGGAGAAATTGTCGTCCGAAATCAGCCAGAGGATGGACTCTCCCCCGGCCTTGCCATCAGCCGGTCCGGTCGCTGCAATCCCTTCGAAATTGTCGTTCGGCATACCACGCGGCAGAGACAGCATCTCTTCGGGCCGCCAGACGGTGCCCGGTTCGAGACCTGCCGGATCGAGCCGCACGATAGCGTTGACGAAACGCGGGGGCAGGCCCCATTCGATCCGGCGGAGCAGAACCATTACCTCGCCCGAGGGCACTTGCGTCATATCGACGGGACGAAACCCTTCGGGCGCAGCGAAGCGGAACTCCTCGCCCTTCGCGCCTGCGGTGGGATCGTCGGGGAAAACGACACCACGATTAAACGTCTCGCCCGCGCGCACGACCTCGGCGATCGCGACGAAGCGCCCGTCCGCCAGCCGCGCAAAGGATTCGGGGCCGGAGTTCGAGCGCCAATCGGCCATGGCTGCGGGTTCGACACGGCTGATCGGCGCCAGATCGGGCGTGAGCGCCTCGATCGCATTGCTGCCCTCATAGGCTGCCCAGATCCGCCCGCTTGCCGGATCGTGGGCCATGGCCTCCGCATCCGCGTCGCGCTTGTCCCTTTCGGCACTGCCGGTAATAGCGAGGAAGCGTGCCTCCATCGCCCGCGTCCCCGGACGCTCGATCGCCAGCAACCCGCCCGCATCGCTGGCCGCCAACAACGAGCCGTCGCTGCGCGCGATCAGCGCCGAATACCCGCCGAGGCCGCGACTCATGCTCGACAGCGCCCACGCCCCGGTCAGCAGCAGAGGCCCCTGCCGCCGTGCGTCCGGTGCGATATCCGCTGGCGTGAACACGATGGCCGCGCCCGGATCGATCGGGCGCACGTCGCTGCGCCACACCGTTCCCGGTGCCAGACCGAGCGCCACGGCCACGGCGAGGAAGGCGCGCAGGGGGCGCAACCGGCTTCCCTAGCGGTCGACGAAGAGCAGCGGATCGAGCCGTGCGCCGTGCCAGGTGAGCCCCCAATGGAGATGCGGCCCGGTGGCGCGCCCGGACGCGCCGACATCGCCGATATGCTGGCCTTGAGTGACCCGCTCGCCCTCACGCACCAGAATGCGCGAACAGTGCAGGAAGGCGCTGTTGAGCCCCTGCCCGTGGTCGATGATGAGCAATTGCCCTTCGAGCGAGTAATCCTCGACCGCCAGCACCACCACGCCATCCGCCGGCGCGACGAAGGGCGTGCCGGTCGGCTGCGCGATGTCGAGGCCGGAGTGGTAGCTGCCCGGCTCGCCCCGATAGATGCGCTGCGATCCGAAGCGGCCGGAAATCCGCCCCCTCACCGGCCAGACGAAATCCTGTCGCCAGCCTTCAGCCCCCGTGCGCTTCTGGCGCGAGAGATAGATGGCTTCCAATTCTGGATTGCGCCGCGCCATGAAGGCTTGCGAAGCGCCGCCGGGCGTGCGCGCGACATTCACGCGCTCGATATTCCAGTCGCGCGGCGAGACTGTGACCGGGCTGGCGATCACGCGCCCGTCGGCCAGAGTGGCAGTGAGCTTCGCCTGCGTCCCCGCATCGCGATCGAATGCAGCGAAGAAGCGCCCCTCCTCGTCGAGGATCAGCTCCTGATCGTCGAGCTTGGCCGACACCGTATTGCCCGGCGCCGTGCCGCGAATCCAGCCGCCTTGCGTCAGTTCGCCGTCGAAGGTGAAGACCGGAGCGCGGGTGGGCTTCGGCGCAGGCGTTGGAGATGGAGGCGGGGAAGGTTTAGGAGACGGCGTGGGCGTGACCCGCACCGGCTGGACCGTCTCGGTAACGGGCGGAGCACTTTCGTTCGCCACGCACCCGGCCAGCGCAATCGCAGTAACCGCAGCCGCAAGCGCCCCGCGCCCACGCAGAGCGATGGTCACGATCCGCACCGCCTCGTCATTCGCCCGCCATCCGCTTGGTCGCCATTTCGGCGCTGGCATAGGCTTCCTGATGGTGGACGCTCCAATAGCGCAGCTCTTCCAGCGGGATCGCCTGTCCGCTGACCGCGCAGAATACGTGGGTGCCCGCGCGCAGGACGCGAAAGCCGTTGGGGCCGTAATGCAGCCGGGCTTCGCCGCCGCCGCTTCGATCTCGGGATGACATCAACATGGACCGCTCCCTAGCAAGCCGCGCTCATCCGAACAAATCCTCCTGACCGGGCGGAGCGGCGGTTCGGCGCTTGGGACGCCTGGCGGGCGCCGCGGATGGGGCGGATGGGGCGGAGGCGGGCGATCCTGCGGGAACGGTCGCCAGATCGCCGTCGCGGAATTTCAACGTCAGCACGGCTTCCTTCGCCGCATCCGCCCGGTCCGTCAGCGTTCTGTCATCCGCGCCCGTCACCCGGACATAGCCGCGCGCCAGCACGGCATCGGGATCGAGCGAGCGCATCACGCGCACCGTGCCCGCCAGTCTCTCGCGCGAATCGCTTATCCGGCGCTCGACCAGCGCGGGCGCCAACCGCAGCGCGGCAAGATCGCGTTCGGCATCGCGCAGGTTTCGCTGCAACACCGACGGAGTCAGCCGCAATTCGCCTAGCCGCTGTCGCCCCGCCGCCGCGCGGTCGAGCAGGCCGCGCCGCAAACGCTCGCCTGCCTCGTCCAGCCTTTGCGCCTTGGGCTGCAGCAGCGCTTCCAGCTTCGGCATGCGCTGTACGCGCGCCTCGAGCCGTTCACGCCCCAGCGAGACCGGCCGGGCCGCGCATTGCCGCTGGCGATGGCCCAAATCGGCGAGCATGGCGGCAAGGTCCGCCTTTACCGGCACGGCCCGTTCCGCAGCCGCGGTCGGCGTCGGCGCGCGGACATCGGCGGCGAAATCGGCGAGCGTGGTATCGGTTTCGTGCCCGACCGCGCTGATCGTGGGGATCGTCGATTCGGCGATGGCGCGGACCACGATCTCCTCGTTGAAGCTCCACAGATCCTCGATCGAGCCTCCCCCGCGCGCCACGATGACGAGATCGGGCCGGTTCGGATCGCCTGCATCCATGCCGGAAAAGCCCTGCACCGCCTTTGCAACTTGTTCGGCAGCGCCCTGCCCCTGCACCAGCACCGGCCAGACGATCACGCGGCTGGGAAACCGGTCCGCCAGCCGGTGCAGAATGTCGCGAATCACCGCGCCGGTCGGCGATGTCACCACGCCGATCGTGCGCGGGAGGAAGGGAAGCGGGCGCTTGCGTCGCTCGTCGAACAGACCCTCCGCCGCCAATCGCGCGCGCGTTTTTTCGAGCAGCGCCAGCAGCGCACCCTCGCCCGCCAGTTCCATCCGCTCGATCACGATCTGGTATTTCGAGCGTCCGGGATAGGTCGTCAGCTTGCCCGTCGCGACGACTTCCAGCCCGTCTTCCGGCTTAAAGGGCAGGCGCTGCGTATTGCCCCGCCACATAACACCGTCGATCACCGCCTTCTCGTCCTTGAGCGCGCAATAGAGATGGCCGGAAGCCGCCCGCTTCACGCCCGACAATTCACCGCGCAGCCGCACGAAGCCGAAGCGATCCTCCACGGTCCGCTTCAACAGATTCGATATCTCGCTGATCGAATAGGCCTGGGCGTTGTCGCCGTCCGCCTGCCGCGCTACCAGCCCGCCGTCAGTTTTATCGTCTGAGAGGTAATCGGCCATGAATATCCTGTTGCTTGGCTCGGGCGGGCGCGAACATGCGCTGGCATGGAAGCTGGCGCAATCCCGGCTGCTGGCTGGCGAAGGCGACACGCTGTTCGCCGCGCCGGGCAATCCGGGGATAGCGGATCATGCGCAGCTCGTCGCCCTCGACATAGGCGACCAGGAAGCGGTGAAGACCTTCTGCGCCGAGAATGGGATCGGCCTCGTGGTCGTCGGCCCGGAAGTTCCGCTGGTCGAAGGGCTTGCCGATACCTTGCGCGATGCCGGCGTTCCGGTGTTCGGCCCGTCGAAAGCCGCCGCGCAGCTCGAAGGGAGCAAGGGTTTCACCAAGGATCTGTGCGAGCGGGCCGATATTCCCACCGCGCGCTATATCCGCGCGACCTCGCTGGAGGCGGCGTGGGGGGCGCTCAAACGCTTCGATCCGCCCTTCGTTCTGAAGGCCGACGGGCTGGCCGCAGGCAAGGGCGTGGTGATCGCCGAAACGCGCGAGGATGCGCAGCACGCGCTGTCGGACATGTTCGAAGGCAAGTTTGGTGCGGCCGGCGCGGAAGTGGTGATCGAACAGTTCCTGACGGGCGAGGAGGCGAGCTTCTTCGCGCTGACCGATGGCACCCACATCGTCCCCTTCGGCACCGCGCAGGATCACAAGCGCGCGGGCGAAGGCGATCTGGGGCCCAATACCGGCGGGATGGGCGCATATTCGCCCGCCCCGGTGCTGAGCGCCGATCTGCAGGAGCAGGCCATGCGCACCATCATCGAGCCGACCGTGACAGCGATGCGCGAGGCGGGCACGCCGTTTTCGGGCGTGCTCTATGCCGGGCTGATGCTGACGAGCGAAGGCCCGCAGCTGATCGAATACAATGTCCGCTTCGGCGATCCCGAATGCCAGGTGCTGATGATGCGGCTGGACAGCGATCTCGGCGAGATCATGCTCGCTTGCGCCGAAAGGCGGCTGGGGGAGATCGAACCGCCGCGCTTCAGCGACGATTTCGCGCTGACGGTGGTGATGGCGGCCGAAGGCTATCCCGGCACACCCAAAAAGGGCGGCACGATCGATCTTGGCGAATCGGAAGCGCATGAGGCCAAGGTGTTCCACGCAGGCACTGCCCGCGACGGCGAAACCCTGACCGCCAATGGCGGCCGCGTCCTCAACGTGACCGCCCTCGGAGGGACCGCCAGCGAGGCTCAGGCCGCGGCCTATCGCGCGGTCGACGCGGTGGATTTCCCCGAAGGTTTCTGCCGCCGCGATATCGGCCAGCGCGAGGTGCGGCGCGAACGCGGCTGACCGGGCGCCGCAGCGTCAGGCCGCCAACCGTTCCGCCAGTTCGACACGGTTGCGCCCTTTTTCCTTGGCGCGATACAGCGCTTCGTCGGCGCGCTGCATGATCGCGGACAGATCCTCGCCCGCCGCATGTTCGGCGCAGCCCATGCTCGCGCTCAGATCCTCTTCGACCGAAAGGCTTTCGCGGCAGGCTTGGGCGAAGCTCCCGCGCAGCCGCTCTGCGATGTCGGCCGCATCTTCCAGCGTCGCCAGCGGCAGGTGCAGCGCGAATTCTTCTCCGCCGATCCGCCCGCACACGCTGCGGCGCTCGGTCGCCTTTTCCAGCACGTCTGCAAAGACGCAGATCGCCCCATCGCCCATATCGTGGCCGTAGCGGTCGTTGATGCGCTTGAAATGGTCGAGATCGGCGAGGATCAGCACGCCCGGTTCGCGCCGGATCGAATCGAGCGCGAGATATTCGAACGTCCCGCGATTGTAGAGCCCGGTGAGGTAATCGCGTTCCGCCCGGAAGCGGATATCCGCCAGCGCCCAGGCCGCCACGCGCACGATTATCAGCACGATGGCCAGCAGTTCGAGCGCGCCCAATACGACGAGATAGGTGCGATCGACATCCGAAGTGCGCAGCTCGGCAAAACCCATGTCGAGCCCGAGAATCGACGGGACCACGACAAGTCGGCTCGCTTCCACCGCCACCACGCCCATCAGAACGGCGAGGAGGGCCCAATCCAGCCAACGTTTGCGGCTCACCTTCCATACGCGATAGGCAAGCTCGCATTCGATCATCGCGAAACCGCTCACCATCGCGGCGTAAGCGAGCACATACGGGACTTCGAGAACGGTCCCGGCAAAAGCGGCGATCAGCAGGCCGAAAGCCGCGCTGCGCCAGCGCCAATAGCCGTAGGGCTGGCGATAGACCTGGCGCAGCGCCTGGGCGAAGCCGATCAGCGCCAGCGGGACCAGCAGCGTGGCGCTCGCCATGTCGAACAGGGGCCCGCGCGACAGGCCGATCGTCCAGACCTGGAGCGTCCCGATCGCGATCGACCCGAACAGCCAGGCAAGCGCGCGCTTGCGCCGCATCCCGGCGAGCAGGGCCGCCACGCACATGACAGCCGTCCCGAACAGCACCACGTAGAGGGTGTTTATCGTGACGGTGAAGTCGGTCATGGTGAGGGTGTGCCGGTCAAGGTCTGCGAGCGAGAGCTTACCCGAGCCGCTTCGCCACCAGCGCCTTCAGATCGGCTTCGCTGCGCGCGCCGTAATGCGAGATGATTTCCGCCGCGCAGACCGCGCCCATGGTGAGGCAGGTTTCAAGGCTCTCGCCGCGCGCATGGCCGGTGAGGAAGCCTGCCGCGAAGAGGTCGCCCGCACCCGTGGTGTCGACCACCTTGTCGACCGGTTCGGCAGGGACTTCCGCGCGGGTTTCCCCCTGCACGGCGACTGCGCCTTTGGCGCTGCGCGTCGCGACGACGGTGGGGATCTTGCCGCTGAGACTGGCGAGGCCTGCGTCGAAATCAGCCTCGCCCGTCAGCGTGGCCAGCTCGGTTTCATTGACGAACAGGATGTCGATCTGTCCTTCGTCGATCAGCGCGCGGAAATCGTCGCCGTGGCGATCGATCACGAAGCTTTCGCTGGCCGTGAAGGCGACCTTGCGGCCCGCTTTGCGCGCAACCTCGATGGCGCGGCGCATGGCGCGGCGCGGCTCTTCCGGATCCCAGAGATAACCTTCGAGATAGAGGATGCCCGCGCTGGCGATCAGATCGTCGTCGAGCGCTTCGGCGGGCAGGTACTGAGTCGCGCCCAGAAACGTGTTCATCGTCCGCTCCCCATCGGGCGTCACGAAGATGAGGCAGCGCGCGGTGGGCAGGCTGTCCTCGCTGCCCTCGGCAGGGCGAGAGGGCGTCTCGTAATCGACGCCGATGGCGCGGATGTCGTGCGTGAAGACTTCGCCCAGCTGATCGTCCGCCACCTGGCCCACGAAAGCGCATTTCGCGCCCAAGGCCGCCATGCCCGCCAGCGTGTTCGCCGCCGATCCGCCGGAGATTTCCTTTGCAGGGCCCATCGCGCCATACAATTCGTCGGCCCGTTCGGTATCGACCAGCGTCATCCCGCCCTTGTTGAGGCCGAGTTCGCCGATCAGCGCGTCTTCGCACGGGGCCATTACGTCGACGATGGCGTTGCCAATGGCGATGACGTCGTATTGGGTCGGGGTGGCGGTATCGGTCATGGATGCTCCAGCGAGAAAATTCATCGTATCGCGCGCGGTTAGCGGTTCGGCGGATCGAGGCCAAGGGCGCGATTGACTTGGCGCGACGCCTCTTCCACTCCGCGCCGCTGATGACGAGCCTGCAATGACGAGCCTACCCCGGGCCCTCGCCCTGTCGATCGCCCAGCTCGGCGACCGCGCGATCCTGCGCGTGCTCGCGAAGTCCGCAGGCCTGACGCTGGCGATTTTCGCAGGGCTCGGCGCGGCCCTGTGGTGGGCGCTCGATGCGGTGATCGAGGACTGGATCGTCGCTAATCTCCCTGCCGATTACAGCGATGGATTGGCAGGTTTGGTCGCTCTGGTGCTCGGCCTGCTGGCGGCGTGGTTCCTGTTTCGCGTGGTCGCGCTGGCCGTGATCCAGCTTTTCGCGGACGAGATCGTCCAGGCGGTCGAGGCGCGCCATTATCCGCAAGCCGCGGCAGCCGCGCGGACGCTGCCCTTGCGCGAAGACATCGCCAATGGCGTACGCGGCGCAGGGCGCGCGATCCTGTTCAACCTGATCGCCCTGCCCTTCGCGCTGGTGCTGCTGGTAACGGGCATCGGCACCGCGCTGTTGTTCTGGTTCGTCAACGCGCTGCTTCTGGGACGCGAACTGACCGAAATGGTGGCGCTGCGTCATTCTCCGCGCGGAAGCGATAGCGGCCCGGCCATCGGCGCGATCACGCGCTTTGTCCTGGGCGGTATCGTGGCGGCGCTACTCGCCATTCCGTTTCTCAACCTGCTCGCCCCGGTTGTCGGCGCGGCGAGCGCCACGCATCTGATCCATGGGAGGCCGCGCCATGCGCCGGTTTGAATTTTCTCATATGGCGATGCCCGCCGTCTTTTTGGGCCTCGCCCTTTCGGGCTGCGTCGCGACCCCGCCTGCGGGCACGACCGGAACGCCATCCGAGACACAGCGTCCCCGGCCCACCAGCCCGCCGCCGATGACAGTGCCGCAGCCGACACCTGGCACCCAGCCCGGCGCTTTCATCCCCCCGCGGGTGATGAATATGCCCGGCCTCGAAGGCGTGATCGGAAGCAATGCGAGCGCACTCGCCAATCTGTTCGGTCCGCCCCGCCTGCAAGTGCGCGAAGGCGATGCTGTGAAGCTGCAATTCACCGGACAGGCCTGCGTCCTCGACGTCTATCTCTATCCGCTGACCCAGGGCGCGGAGCCGACCGCCACCTATATCGATGCCCGCCGGGCAAGCGACGGGCTGGACGTGGACCGCGCCGCTTGCGTGACCGCGCTCAGGCGTTGAAGCGCTGTTGCGCGCTTACACCATGAAGCTTTCGCCGCAGCCGCAGGCACCCTTGGCGTTGGGATTTTCGAACACGAAACCGGCGGTGAAATCGTCCTCGCGCCAGTCCATCGTGCTACCGACGAGATAGAGCACGCTCGCCCCGTCGATGTAAAAGGTGCCGCCGGGGGTTTCGATCTTCTCGTCGAACTTCGCTTCCTCGCTGACGTAATCGACCGAATAGGCGAGGCCCGAACAGCCCCGGCGCGGGGTCGACAGCTTGACGCCGATCGCGTCGTCGGGCGCGCGCGCCATCAGATCGGCGACGCGCTGTTCGGCCGCTTCGGTGAGGATGACGGCGGCCTTGGGCATCGGGCGGGTTTTCGTCTCGGTCATAGCATTCCCAGTTCGAGGCGCGCTTCGTCGGTCATCTTTTCCGGGCTCCACGGCGGATCCCAGACCAAATTCACTTCGGCATCGCGCACGCCGGGCACGCTGGCGGCGCGCAGTTCGACTTCGCCCGGCATGCTTTCGGCCACCGGGCAGTGCGGCGTCGTCAGCGTCATGGTGACGATCACGTCGCTGTCCGGCCCCACCTCGACTCCGTAGATCAGGCCGAGATCGTAGATATTGACCGGGATTTCCGGATCGTAGATTTCCTTCAACGCCGCGATCACCTTCTCATACAGCTCGCCGCCCGGTTCGCCCGCATTCACCCCTTCGGGCTTCTTCTGGAGAAAGCCTTCGAGATAGTCGCGCTTGCGCTCCAGCTTGGCGCCGACGCTTTCCTCGGGATCCACGGCGTCCGAAACACGCGCGCGCGGCGGCTTCGAAGGCGCGACGACCTGCTCCGTCGGCGAGGGCGCCACGATCTGTTCGGTCGGCGAGGGGGCCGCGATGAAATCCTGGTCCTGATCGGTGTCGGTGGTGCTCATATCTGGTCTCACGCGAAAATCTTGAGAGTGCGATCGATACCGCGAAGCAGCGCGGCGATGTCGCTATCGTCGGAATAGAGGCCGAAACTGGCCCGCGCGGTGGCGGGTACGCCCAGATGCTCCATCAGGGGCTGCGCGCAGTGATGTCCAGCCCGGATCGCGACGTCTTCTTCGTCCAATATGGTGCCGAGATCGTGCGGGTGAACCCCTTCGATGGCGAAAGAGACGATTCCCGCGCTTTCCTCCGGCCCGAACAGCTTGACCGAATTGAGCGTGCGCAATTCCTCGCGCAGCGTCTTCGCCAGCGCGGCTTCGTGCGCAAACAGCCGGTCCGGGCCCTGTTCGGCGACATAGTCGATGGCGGCATGCAGCGCGATCGCTTCGGTGATCATCGGCGTGCCCGCTTCGAAACGCTGCGGCGGCGGGGCATAGGTGCTGCGCGCGAATTCGACCTTTTCGATCATCGCGCCGCCACCCTGCCAGGGCGGCATGTCTTCAAGCAGATCCTTGCGGCCCCACAACACGCCGATCCCGGTCGGCCCGTAAAGCTTGTGGCCGGAGAAGACGTAGAAATCGCAGCCCAGCGCTGTCATGTCGAGCGCCATACGCGGCGCGCTCTGGCACCCGTCGAGCAGCAGTTTCGCACCCACGGAATGCGCCAGATCGGCGGCGGCGCGCGCGTCCAGCACCGATCCGAGCACGTTCGAGACATGCGCCAGCGAGACGATCTTCGTGCGCGGAGTCAGGATATCCTCCAGCGCGCCGAGATCGATCCGCCCATCCTCAGTCAGCGGGCAGACGTCGATGACGGCACCGGTCCGCTCCGCGATCATCTGCCATGGCACGATATTGGAATGATGTTCCAGCATGGAGAGGACGATCCGGTCGCCCTCGCGCAGGTTTGCCATTCCCCAGCTCTGGGCGACAAGGTTGATCCCCTCGGTCGCACCGCGCACGAAGACCACTTCGTCCTCGCTATCCGCGCCGATGAAATCCGCCACGCGCCGCCGCGCCGCTTCGTAACCCAGCGTCATCTGCGCACTGCGGCCATAGACGCCGCGATGCACGGTCGCGTAATCCGCACCTAGCGCGCGCGACATCGCGTCGATCACCTTTTGCGGCTTTTGCGACGACGCGGCGGTATCGAGATAATGCCATGGCTTGCCATTGGCGGTGAAGAGGCCCGGAAAATCGGCCCGCACACCGTTCGCCTCGAGCGCAGTCGAGAGGCCCTTGTCTGGACGTGTCTCGACTTCGCTCGACACGAGCGGAGAAGTTTGGCTGGCGCTCACAGATGCTTGTCCAGCTTGCCCAGCGCGACATCCATCAGGCGCTCGCTCTCTTCCTCATCCTCCAGAGCCACGAAGGCATCGCCGAGAAAGGCGCGGACCAGCAGCTTGCGCGCGGTTTCGGGCGGCAGGCCGCGCGCCGCCATGTAATAGCGCGCCTGTTCGTCCAATTGGCCGACCGTGGCGCCGTGGGCGCATTTGACATCGTCGGCATAGATTTCGAGCTGGGGGACCGAGTTCACGCTCGCGCCCTTTTCCAGCAGCAGACCCTTGAAGTCCTGCTTGGCATCGACCTTCTGCGCATCGCGCGCGACGTCGATCCGGCCGAGAAAATTGCCGGTGCCTTGCCCCCAATGGACGCCGCGCGCCACCTGGTTGCTGGTGGCGTTCGGGTGATCGTGCGCGATGCGGGTGACGAATTCGCGCGTCGTGTCGCGCCCGCCGAGCGTGACGCCGCCGAATTCGAAGTGCCCGCCTTCTTCGACCAACACGACCATTTCGACCCGGCCCAACCGGCCCGAGGCGATCACGCCGAATATCTCGCAGGTGGCATTCTTGCGCACGTTGATGCGCAGGCGGCGCAGTTCGGTGGCATCGCTGACCGCATCGCCTTCATCGGCGATAACGATCGTGTCACGAAAGGTTTCGCCTTCGGCCACGTCGATATCGTGCCATTGGTCGAACGTGCCGAGGTCCATGCCTGAAAGCGCGTCCGTGTTCGAATAGCGCCAGGCTTCGTCTTTCCGCGTCGGGAGGATGATCGCTTCGCTCACGCCGCCTCCGCCATCACCGCGTCATAGCCTTCGGCTTCGAGCCGCTGCGACAGGTCGGCATCGCCCGTCTTCACGATCCGCCCCTGCGACAGGATATGGACGAAGTCCGGCTTCACGTAATCGAGCAGGCGCTGGTAATGCGTGATCAGCAGAACGCCCTTGTCGGGCTTGCGCATGATCGCGTTGATCCCGTTCCCCACGGTCTTCAGCGCATCGATGTCGAGCCCGCTATCGGTCTCGTCCAGAACGGCCAGTTTCGGGTCGAGAATGCCCATCTGGACCATCTCGGCGCGCTTCTTCTCGCCGCCCGAAAAGCCGACATTCACCTGCCGCTTGAGCATTTCCATGTCGAGCTTGAGCAGAGCCGCCTGTTCCTTGGCGTGCTTCAGGAATTCGCCGCCCGACAGCGGCTCTTCTTCGCGCGCCTGACGCTGGGCGTTGAGCGCCTCGCGCAGGAACTGGACGTTGGAGACGCCGGGGATTTCGACCGGATACTGGAAGCCCAGGAAAAGTCCCGCCGCCGCGCGCTCGTGCGGGTCCAGATCGAGCAGGTCTTCGCCCGCGAATGTCACGCTGCCGCCGGTCACTTCGTATCCCGGCCTTCCGCCGAGCACATAGGCGAGCGTCGACTTGCCCGCGCCATTGGGGCCCATGATGGCATGGACCTCGCCCGCATTCACGCTGAGCGAGAGGCCGTTGAGGATTTGCTTGCCGTCTATTTCGGCGTGGAGGTTTTTGATTTCGAGCATGTCTGTTATCTCGTCTGGTCGCGATGCGGGCCCGGTTTGCGGGGCCGCGAATAATGCTGGTTGGGATTGGCCGCGGCATGGGCGCGCGCGGCCTCTTTCTTGTCGGCAATGCGGCTGCGCATGCCGAGCGTGATGCGCTGGAGCACGCTGTCGATGTCCGTCAGGATGTCGGAGGCGGCGATCCGCATGACGCGGATGCCGACCGATTCGAGGCTCTTGTCGCGACGTTTCGCCAGCGCTTCATCCGCGCCCTCCTCGTCGATCATGATCGCCATGCCGAGATTGTGGCAGTTGAAGTCCACGATCGCGCTGCCGACCACGGCGAAGCGCTTGAAGGTATAGCGGCCCATATCCGCCTTGGCGAACTTCTCGGCGAGCGCCTTGTGCGCTTCGGAGGAATGGCGCCGCAGCTCGCGCGCCTGTTCGTGCAGGACGTCGAGCCGCTTGTCCGAAATCTCCCACCCACGGCCCTTCTTCTTGAGCGCGGGAGCGGTGTCGTCGGTTTCCGACGGTTCGCGAAGCTGGAGGGTTTTGCGGTCGGTCTCCGGCATCAGTCCTGTTCCGTCACCGGTTCAGCCATCGGAGCTATGTAAGGAGCCTGGAAATCGTCGAACTCATCCAAAAATGCTAAAACGCGATTCCTTCTGTTCTCTTCATTGTCGCCGACGCCATGCTTTCGATACAAATCGGCTCCGTACTTGACGGCATCGGTCCGCAATTGATCGCAGTTTTCCGGCTGATCAGTAAGATCGACGGGCTCGCCGTCGGATTGTACCGTATCGTACTGCTTGGCAGTGACACACATCATATACGGCATCACCGCGGGCACGATCTCGTCGGGAACGTCCAGCGAGCGCGAGACGGTGACGATGCTGCTCTCCGTCTCTTCTATTTCCTCTACCGTCGAAACGGTGGCGGCTTGGGCCATACCCAGGACACTCATAAGCAAAAGAAACATCACCCCACACTCCCCTCGAGCGAAATCGCCAGCAGCTTCTGCGCTTCCACCGCGAATTCCATCGGCAACTGCTTCATCACTTCCTTGGCGAAGCCGTTGACGATCAGCGCGATCGCCTCTTCCTCGCCCAAGCCGCGTTGCTGGGCGTAGAACAGCTGGTCGTCCGAAATCTTCGACGTGGTCGCCTCGTGCTCGATCTGGGCGCTGGGATTCTTGACCTCGATATAGGGCACGGTGTGCGCGCCGCATTGGTCGCCCAGCAGCAGGCTGTCGCATTCGGTGCGGTTGCGGACATTGTCGGCATTGGCGGCCACGCGCACGAGGCCGCGATAGGTGTTGTTCGACTTGCCCGCCGAAATCCCCTTGGAGATGATGGTCGAGCGCGAACCGCGCCCGTTGTGGATCATCTTGGTGCCGGTGTCGGCCTGCTGGTGATTGTTCGTCACCGCGACCGAGTAGAATTCGCCCACGCTGTCCTCGCCATTGAGGACGCAGCTGGGATATTTCCACGTGACGGCGGAACCGGTTTCGACCTGGGTCCAGCTGATCTTGGACCGCGCACCTTGGCACAGGCCCCGCTTGGTGACGAAATTGTAGATCCCGCCCTTGCCTTCCGCATTGCCGGGATACCAGTTCTGGACGGTCGAATACTTGATCTCCGCATCGTCCAGCGCGACCAGTTCCACGACGGCGGCGTGCAGCTGGTTCTCGTCGCGCATCGGCGCGGTGCAGCCTTCGAGATAGCTGACATAGCTACCCTTCTCCGCCACGATCAGCGTGCGCTCGAACTGGCCGGTGTTTTCCGCATTGATGCGGAAATAGGTGCTGAGCTCCATCGGGCAGCGCACGCCTTCGGGGATGTAGACGAAGGTGCCGTCCGAAAAGACCGCGCTGTTCAAGGTCGCGAAGTAATTGTCGCGCTGCGGCACCACCTTGCCGAGCCACTTCTTCACCAGCTCGGGATATTCGCGGATCGCTTCGCTGATGGAGCGGAAGATGACGCCTGCCGCTTCCAGCTCCTTGCGGAAGGTGGTGGCGACGCTGACGCTGTCGAAAACGGCGTCCACCGCGACCTTGCGCGCGCCTTCGACGCCCGCCAGCACTTCCTGCTCCGCGATCGGGATGCCGAGCTTGTCGTAGACCGCTTTGATGTCGGGATCGAGCTCGTCGAGCGATTCCAACTTCGGCTTGGCCTTGGGCTCGGCGTAATAATAGGCGTCCTGATAGTCGATCTCGGGATAGCCGAGCTTCGCCCAGTCCGGCTCTTCCATGTCCTTCCACAGCCGGAAGGCCTTAAGCCGCCAGTCGAGCATCCATTCGGGCTCTTTCTTCTTGGCGGAGATATATTTGACGGTGTCTTCGTTCAGGCCCTTGGGCGCGAATTCGGTGTCGATATCCGAATGCCAGCCGAATTCGTATTCGGCGGCGCGCGCCGCGGCATCGCGGGCGTCCTGATCCTGAACGGGTTCCTGAAGGTCTACGGTATCGGTCATGCCAGTTCTTTCGGAGCGTGTGTCTTGGGCGCGTGGGGAGCGGGCGCGTCGGCCAATTGGGTGAGCGGTATTCCGGCGAGCGCGCCGCGCAGGGCGCCGTTGATGACGGGCCAGTGGGGGCGCAGGCTACAATCCTGGCCGATCGTGCAATCCTGCCCTTCGACGCAGGCGGTCAGAGCGATCGGGCCTTCCACCGCCTCGACGATGTCGGCAACACTGATCGCGGCGGCCGGTCGCGCGAGCTGCAATCCGCCACCCGCCCCGCGCACCGAACGCAGCAAACCCGCCGCGCTCAATTTGCTGACGAGCTTCTGCACGGTGGGGACCGGAAGCCCGGTTTCCGTCGCCAATTCCGCCGCACTCGTCCGCCCGCCACCGCAATGACGCGCGGCGGCGTGCATGGTGACGACGGCATAGTCGGCGAGATTGCTGAGGCGCATGCTGGCCAAATCGGAGCAATGCGGTCCGATTTCAACCGAAAACGGTTTGTTGCGAGTCGTTATTATGTTTGTGTTCCGCATCCCCGCCGGGATGCGAAATCCTCGCGCCTATCGGCGCTGCGGACGCGCGGTCGCGCTTGCGGGCCTACGGCCCGTGCTCCGCGACCAAGCCTTTGGGCCTGGAATGGTCCGGTCCGCGACCAGCGGACCGCAAGGGCACGCGCCCGCCCGGCAGGTGCCCGACCGAAGGGAGGAACAGCACCGAGGACGAAGCCACGGAGGTGGCTTCGAAACACAAAAACTCGCCCCAGCGGAGGCGGGTTCGCAAAACAAAGCTTCCGCCTATTTTTCTTCAGCGATCCAGGCGTCGACATTCTCTTCCATGATCGCCAGCGGCACCGGGCCGGTTTTGAGGATCACGTCATGGAAGGCGCGGATGTCGAAATCGTCGCCCAGCGCGGTCTGCGCCCGGTCGCGCAGTTCCATGATCTTGAGCTTGCCGATCATGTAGGCGGTCGCCTGCCCCGGATAGACGATATAGCGTTCGATCGCCTTCTCGATATCGCCGGGCGGGTTGGGCGTGTTGTCCGTGAGGTACTGGATCGCCCGCTCGCGGCTCCAGCGCTTGTGGTGGATGCCGGTATCGACCACCAAGCGCGCCGCCCGCCATAGTTCCATCCCGAGCCGTCCGAAATCGGAATAGGGATCGGTATAGAAGCCCATATCCTTGCCCAATTCCTCCGAATAGAGCCCCCAGCCCTCGCTATAGGCAGTGACTCCGCCGAAGCGGCGGAAGGGCGGCACATCGCCCAATTGGGTCTGGATCGAGAGCTGGAGGTGGTGGCCCGGAAGCCCCTCGTGATAGGCGAGCGCTTCGAGCTCGTTCTTGCTCATGTCCTTGAGATTGTAGAGATTGACGTAATAGGTCCCCGGCCGCGATCCGTCGGGCGCGGGGCGCTGGTAGAAGGCCTTGCCCGCGCTTTTTTCGCGGAACGCTTCGACCGGCTTGATCACCAGCGGATCGCTCGGCAGCGTATTGAAGAAGTCCGGCAGGCGGGCCTCCATCGCGTCCAGCTTGGCCTCCGCATCCGCCAGATAGGCTTCGCGCGTATCGTAGAAGAAGCGATCGTCGGTGCGGGTGTATTCGAAGAAATCCTGGAGATCGCCTTCGAACCCGACCTGATCCATGATCGTGCGCATCTCGTTATGAATGCGCTCGACCTCGCGCAGGCCGATCGCGTGGATCTGGTCGGCGGTGAGATCGGTGGTGGTATAGTTCTTCAGGAGCGCCGAATAATAGGCCGCCCCGTCGTCGAAGCGCCAGATACCGTCATCGGTCGGCGCCATCGTCTGCTGGCGCTGCATTTCGGCGAGCAGGCGCTGGTAGGCGGGGCGAGCGCTCTCGCTCCAGGCCGTTACGGCGCGCGCGATCAGCGCCCCGCTCTGCGCTTCACCCAGCTCGAGCTTTTCCACCTTGCCGCGGAAATCTTCCAGAATGGCGTTCTCGCGTCCGTCTTCCAGCAGGTTCTCGATATCCGAGATGACATAGGGATAGACCCAATCGGGCGGCATAACGCCCGCTTCCGCCCGTTCGCGCGATTCGGCAGTGAGCGTATCGAGCACTGCACCGAGCCCTTCGATCCGGCTGACGTAATCCGCCGCCTGATCCGCATTGGCGATCGAATGGATGTTGATGAGGAAAGCGGGCAGCTGGCTCTGCGCGCCGTTCATCTGGTCGAAGACGTATCCGTTCTCGCGGAAGGGAAACAGCATCGCGCTGTTTTCAGCCTGATAGTCGAACAGGCGATAGGACAGCGTGTCCTGCGGCGAGAGATTTGCAGGCGCGTATTCGGCGCGCATGGTCGCGGCCGTCGTCTGCTGAAGCCGCTCCTCGGCGATCGTCGCAGCATCGGAGAAATCGCCCCAGCGCCCGTAATCCTCGTCGCGAATACCGCGATAGGCCTTAGACAGAGGCGACAGAGCGAGCTGCGCCTCGTCGTAATTTTCGAAAAAGGTTCCGATATCGGCGCTCGCGCTCGGGGCGGCAGGAGAGGCGACCGCGCCGTTTGCGGCGGGCGGTTCGTTCATCGCCGTCGCGCATCCGCCAAGCGCCAGCGCGCACACACCGGCCAGATATCCCTGCAGCGACCGTTTCGTTCCGATGGCCATCGTCAAGCTCTCCCAAAAACTGCGTTGCCAAAGGCGCTAGCGCGTCGGAACGGGTCTTGGCCAGCCGAAAGCGGACGGTAATTGTTTGAGCGAACGGGAAAAAAAGGGCGGCCCTGCCGAAATGGAAAGGCCGCCCCTCAAAAGGTGAGAACCCGCCGCAGAAAGCGCCGAGCCCTTCGGGTCGCATTTCCGGTTTACGCGTAAGTGTGTCGCTCGAATAGGACAGATGCGACAAGTTGCAGCGCGTCAAGGTATCAAATGATATCGTTTGGCGGTTTTTTGATGTTCGAATCGCATCGTCTCGACACGATTCGGTGAACGCGCCATAGCGCCAGAGATGCTGTTCGATCTCCTGCGCCCCGCGATCTTCGCGCTCGATCCAGAGCGTGCCCACACCCTGACGGTGGCGGCGCTGAAACATCTGCCGCCGGGTCGCAAGCCCGCCCCCGGGCCGCTGACGACAAAGGTCGCCGGGCTAACCTTTCCCAATCCGGTTGGTCTGGCTGCCGGTTTCGACAAGAATGGCGAAGTGCCCGACGCCATGCTGGGAATGGGGTTCGGTTTCGTGGAGGTCGGATCGATCACGCCGCGCCCGCAGGAGGGTAATCCGAAGCCCCGCCTGTTTCGCCTGGCCGAAGATCGCGCGGTCATCAACCGGATGGGATTCAACAATCGCGGCGGGGCCGAAGCGGCACAGCGTCTGTCTGCGCGGCGGACACGCGGCGGGATCGTCGGCATCAATGTCGGCGCCAATAAGGACAGCGCCGATCGCGTCGGCGATTACGCGGCGATGACGCGGCTGCTGGCCCCGCTGGCAAGCTATCTGGCGATCAATATCTCCAGCCCCAACACGCCCGGCCTGCGCGCATTGCAGGACGAAAGCGCGCTGACCGGCCTGATCGATGGCGTGATGGATGCTCGGGCGCAGGTCTGCCGCCCCGGATCGGACACGCCGCCCCCGCCGGTCTTCCTGAAAGTCGCGCCGGATCTGGAACCTGCCGATATTGACGCCATCGCGCGAATCGCCATCGACACGGGCCTCGGCGCGCTGATCGTATCGAACACCACCATCTCGCGCCCCGATCTCGCCTCGCGGCACCGCGAAGAAACCGGCGGCCTGTCCGGTGCGCCGTTGCGCAACCTCGCTCTCCAGCGCGTGCGCGATTTCCGAAAGGCGACGGGCGGAGCGATTCCGCTCGTCGGCGTCGGCGGCATTGCAGATGCCGAAGACGCCTGGGCCCGCATCCGCGCAGGTGCGAGCCTGGTGCAGCTCTATTCCGCCCTCGTCTACGAAGGGCCGGGCCTTGCGCGCAAAATGGTACGCGGCCTGGAAAAGCTCATGCGCCGCGACGGATTCGCCTCGATTGCCGAAGCGGTCGGAAGCGAATAGCAAAGCAGACATGATCAAACCCGCCACTCGCAGCCTCGCCGCCATCCTGTTTCTGGTCGGCGCCGCCGCCGTAAACGCACAGGAGGCGGCCAGTCCCGCTGACCTACCCTTCATCGGCAGCGTGAGCGCCGCCGATCCGCGCGCCGAAGCCGCAGGCATGGCGATGCTGAAACGCGGCGGCAGCGCCACCGACGCCGCGATCGCCACCATGCTCGCCCTCACCGTGGTCGAACCGCAAAGCAGCGGGATCGGCGGTGGCGGCTTTCTGGTGCGCGGCGCGGCGGATGGCTCGGTCGAGACCGTGGACGGTCGCGAGACTGCCCCGATGGGGGTGACGCCCGACTGGTTCCTGAACGCCGACGGATCGGTCCCGCCCTTCATGGACAGTGTCCTCAGCGGCCTCAGCGTCGGCGTGCCGGGCAATATCGCGCTCGCCGCCGAAGCGCATGCGCGCCATGGGACACTGCCCTGGGCGGTGCTGTTCGAACCCGCGATCGAACTCGCGCGGGACGGATTTTCGATCAATGTCCGCCTCGCGCAATCGCTGACCCAGTCGCGCGATCGCGCTGCGGCGAGCGAAGGCGGACGAGCTCTGTTCTACGACGATCAGGGCCGCCCGCTCCCGGCGGGAACGCTGGTGCGCAACCCGCAGCTCGCCCGCACCTTCGAAGCGATCGCCAAGGGTGGGCGCGAGGTCTTCTATCGCGGGCCGATCGCACGCACGATCGCCGAGACCGTGGCCAGCGAAACGCCTCGCCCCGATCCGATGACGGAAGCGGACATCGCCGCGTATCAGGCGAAAGTGCGCGACGGCGTATGCGGTTCGTATCGCGGCTATCGAGTCTGCGGGATGGGGCCGCCATCGTCGGGCGGCGTGGCGGTTCTGCAAATCCTCGGCCAGCTCGAACGGTTCGATCTTGCCGCGCTCGGTCTCGGCAATCCGGTGACTTGGCACCTGTTCCTCGAATCCCAGCGCCTCGCTTATGCCGATCGCGAACTGTATATCGCCGACAGCGATTTCGTCTCCGTCCCGGTCGCGGGCCTGCTCGATCGCGCCTATCTGGCCGAGCGCAGCATGCTGATTTCCCCCGACACGACCATGGCCGAAGCGCGGCCCGGCATGCCGCGCGGGGCGCAGAGCGCGCTGGCCGATGGGGACGAGCCCGAAGAACGCGGCACATCGCATATCGCGGCGGTCGATGCGGCAGGCACGATGATCAGCTACACCTCCACCGTTGAAGGCGCGTTCGGTTCGGGGCTGACCGCGAACGGCTTCTATCTCAACAACGAACTCACCGATTTCAGCCGCTCGCCCACCATCGACGGCAAGCCGGTCGCCAATCGTGTCGAGCCGGGCAAGCGCCCGCGCAGCTCGATGGCGCCCACCGTCGTGTTCGATCCCGAAGGACGCCCGGTGCTGGCCGTCGGAGCGGCAGGCGGATCGACCATCCCGGTGACGACCGTGCGCGCCATCATCGGCGTGATCGATTTCGGCCTGTCCTCGCGCCAGGCGCTGGCCCTCCCCTTCACCATGGCATTCGGCGAAAGCGTCCTTGTCGAAGAGGGCAGCTGGCTCGAACGGCGCATTCCCGCACTCCAGGCGCTCGGCCATACCGACATTTCGGTGCGCGAGGCGCCGATCAAGGCCGGCGCCATCAAGCGCGAAGGCACGATCTGGGAAGCGGCGCGCGATCCGCGGCTGGAAGACGTCCTGCTGATACCGCGCGTGTCGCCGCTGCCGTAAGGGCGTGCCCCAGGAACCCTTGCCGTCGCACAGCCTTCTTCGTAAACCCGCCGCCGCTGGGGGGATCGCGCGAACGGGTAACAGGCCCGGGCCGAGCCGCTTCGACACTGTACGCGAGTGAGAGGGACAAGCCTTTGGTGCTGGACGATATCGATGCCGCCAACAATCTGGTCGAGCTGTTTCTGAAACGTGCCGACGAGAAGGGCGATCAACCTTTCCTCGGCGCGAAAAGGCAAGGCACATGGCAGACGATCAGCTGGCGCGAGGCGGCCGAGCGTGTGTGCCTTCTCGCCGAAAACTTGCGGGGACTGGGCCTGGAAAGTGGCGACCGGGTCGCGCTGGTCAGCGAAAACAGGCCCGAATGGTGCATCGCCGATCTCGGCATCATGGCGGCGGGCTGCATCACCGTTCCCGCCTACACCACAAACACCGAACGCGATCACCAGCACATCCTCGACAATTCGGGCGCGAAGGCGGTCATCGTTTCTACCGATAAGCTGGCCCAGCCGCTGATCCCCGCGATCTTCCGCACCGGCATCGCTAACCACATCATCCCGATCGATTCTGTGCGCGGCTATCAAGGCGGCAATCTCGACTGCCACGGATGGAGCACCATGACCGAAGGGGACGCGGCGAAGGCGCGCGCGGCGGTCGATGCGCGGCTCCGGCAGATCGGGCGCGGCGACACGGCCTGCATTATCTACACCAGCGGCACCGGCGGCGCGCCGCGCGGCGTCCTCCAGCATCACGGCGCGATCCTGTGCAATGCGGCTGGCGCAGGCGCGATCCTGCTTGAGGATTTCGGCATTACCGAAGACGAACGTTTCCTCAGCTTCCTGCCTCTCAGCCACGCCTACGAGCATACGGGTGGCCAGTATCTCCCGATCGCGGTCGGCGCGCAGATCTATTACGCCGAAGGTCTCGACAAGCTCGCCAGCAATATCGAGGAGACGCGGCCGACGATCATGGTCGTCGTCCCCCGCCTGTTCGAAGTCTTGCGCACGCGGATCATGAAGCAGATCGCGAAACAGGGGGGCGCGGCGCAGCGTCTGATGGAAGGCGCGCTCGCGCTCGGCCAGCGCCGGGCGGACGGCAAGCGCAAGCTTGGCGATGGCGCGCGCAATCTGGTCTACGAGAAGCTGTTGCGACCCAAGATCCGCCAGAAATTCGGCGGTCGATTGAAAGCGATGGTCTCGGGCGGCGCGCCGCTCAATCCCGAAGTCGGCGTGTTCTTCGATTCCATGGGGCTGACCCTGCTTCAGGGTTACGGCCAGACCGAGGCCGGGCCGGTCATCAGCTGCAATCGCCCGCGTGCCGGAATCGCGATGGAAAGCGTCGGCCCGCCCATGCGCGGCGTCGAAGTCCGCATTGCCGAGGACGGAGAGATTCTGGTGCGCGGCGAGCTGGTGATGCACGGATACTGGCATAACGATGCCGAGACCGAGCGGGCGATCAAGGATGGCTGGCTGCACACCGGCGATATCGGCCATCTCGACGATAAGGGCCGCATCGTCATCACCGATCGCAAGAAGGACATGATCGTCAACGACAAGGGCGACAATGTCGCGCCGCAAAAGGTCGAAGGCATGCTCACGCTCCAGCCCGAGATCGGCCAGGCGATGGTGGTGGGCGACAAGCGGCCCTATATCGTCGGCCTGATCGTTCCCGACGCGGAATGGATGCTCGAATGGTGCCATTCGCAGGGCAAGAAGTTCGACTGCAAGCAGGTGGCCGACCTGCCCGAATTCAAGGCCGCGATCCGCGCGGCGGTGGACCGGGTGAACAAGGATCTCTCGGTGGTCGAAAAGGTTCGCCAGATCGTCTTGGCGGACGAACCCTTCACGATCGAGAACGAGGAAATGACACCCTCGATGAAGATCCGCCGCCACAAGATCAAGGAGCGCTACGGCGAGCGGCTGGACGCCCTTTATCGCTGAGGCGCCGTTCTTAGCTGAGGCGCCCGGCCTTCAGGCGGCAGCCTCCGCGATATATTCGGGGTAGAAACCCGGCGCGCGGTCGGACCAGCCGGGCGCAGTCGCGGCGGCTTCGCTCAACGACTGGAGCAGCAGTTTGCGGCGCTGGGGCTGGATCTGCGGCAGCGCGGCGGCGGCGCAGAAGGCGCTGGGCAGCCAGGGCCGCGCCTCTGCGCCGAGCAGGCGTTCATACAGGAAACGGAAGCTCGAAAAGCAGTCGATCCGCTCCTGCGCCAGGTCGAAGGCGGCGACGCGCGTCAGCTTGCCGATAAAGCCCTCGATCGCATCGAAGCCGGTCTCGCACGGGATTGCGTGCCGCAGCGCTTTCAATTCCTGATAGGCGACGTACTGGCTTCTGATCGCGGCATTCTCGCGCGCATTCCTTCCCCAGACGCGAAAGGCGTCGCACCGTCCCAGCCCGATATCGAGACTGCGGCGGATGTAACGCTGTTCGGCCGCGGTGAAGCTGGCGAATTCGCGCATTTCGGCGATGGTGACGGACGCTGTCTTCGCAATGGCCATATCCCGGCCCTCCCTGTTTGCGAGAAACAGGTTTCGCCCATGATGGTTAATTTCGCGTTAGCCTTGCGAAAGGTTCGAATCAGTCCCGCCCGCGCAGGCGAAATTCCTCCACCGGAACGCCGCCGATCAGATGCTCCTGAATGATCCGTTCGAGCGTGCTGGGCGTGCAGGAGTGATACCAGACCCGGTCCGGCCAGACGACCGCGATCGGCCCCATGGCACAGACCTGGAGGCAGTCCGCCTTGGTGCGCTGGACCCCGCCTTTCGCGTCCGGGCCTTCGCCCTTCTTCGGGCCAGCCAGCTTCAATTGCTTGAGCCGGGTCTTCAGGAAGCTCCAGGCGGCCTTGCCCTCTTCGCGCGAGCAGCATTTCTGCTTTTCGGCGAGTGCGCACAGGAAGATATGGCGTTCCACCGCCTCCCCGCCGATCTTGGACAGGGCGCGCTCCGCCTTGCGCAGCTGCTTGTCGCTTTTGTCGTCGCGACTCATTCGGAAACCGTGGCCTCAGGCTTCAGCCAGCGATCGAGCCAGGCGAACACGGTGTTATGCCATTGCAGCGAGTTCTTCGCGTTCAGCACCCAATGGTTCTCGTTCGGAAAGACGAGGAGCTGGCTGGGAATATTGCGTTCCTGCAAGGCGGTGAAGCTCTGGATCCCTTGCGTATAGGGCACGCGGAAGTCCTTTTCGCCCGTGATCACCAGCATCGGGGTCTGCCACTTGTCGACGTAATTGACCGGATTCCACTTCTCGTAGAGCTCAGCCTGCTGGGCATAGGAACCGCCGAAATCCCAGCGCGGAAACCACAATTCTTCGGTCGCGTAATAGAAGCTGCGCATGTCGAACAACCCGTCATGCTGCACCAGGCAGTCGAACCGGTCGGGCCACTGGCCCGCGATCCAGTTCATCATATAGCCGCCATAGCTCGCCCCCATGGCGCAGGCGCGCGTGCCATCGATCTGCGGGTCCAGTTCCAGCGCGGCGGCGAGGCCTTTCTTGAGGTCTTCCAGCGGCTTTCCACCCCAGTCGCGGCGAATGCTGTCGGTGAACGCCTGGCCGTATCCGGTGGATCCATGGAAATCGACCGAGATCACGGCATAGCCCTGACTGGCGACGACGCGCGGGTTCCAGCGTGTCGACCAGCCATCGTTGAACGATCCCTGCGGCCCGCCATGGACATAGAGGATTGCGGGCATGGGGCCGCTCCGGTCCGCGAGCTTGGTGATCTGGCCCCAGACCGTGTCGCCATTCGCGCCCTTGAAGCTGAATCTTTCGACCTCCACCGGGGCGAGCGCGCCCACGCGCTGGGCGGAGACCTCGGTCAAAGGCTCGGCCTGACCATACCCTTGCGAAAGGAACAGTTCGGCAGGCGCTCCGATCGAATCGCGCGTGAACAGCAGCCGGTCATCGACCAGCGGCGTGACATTGCCGATATGCGCTTCATTGCCCGCCATCAGGTCGAGCCTGTCGATCGCGCCGGTCTGCGGATCGATGCGGAAGGCAGGCGTGTCTAGCACGTCCTGCGCGGTGGCGATCAGATACCGGCTGTCGGGCGTCCAGGCGAGCGTGCCGAAGCTGCGGTCGAAATCCTGCGTCAGCGGAGTGACCACGCCCGTCTTCACATCGCGCAGCATCACCACCATCCGGTCCGCCTCGTAGGTCGGGCGCGCCATGGCGGCATAAGCGAGATACTGGCCGTTGGGCGACGGCGTCGGCAGCGCATCGTAGGCTTCGTTTGCCTCGGTCAGGTTGACCGGTGCCTTGCCGGAAAGGTCCGAGAACCAGATGTCGAGATTGGTCGATAGCGGCTCGGTCCCGTCCGCCTCGCGCGCGACGAAATAGATGCCCGATCCATCGGGCGCCCAGGCGATATCCTCGCCCCCGCCGAACGGTTTGGTCGGAGTATCGCCGCTCGGCCCGCCTGCGCCGACCGGGCCGTCCACAGCCATGCCTGTGCCGGTCGTCCGCCCCTGCGCGAGGTCGAAGACGAAGACGCGGCTGACCGTGCCGGGGGTTTCCCAGCTGTCCCAATGGCGTACGAAGCCTTCGTCGCCCTGATAGAGCCGCCCATCGCCGGGACCGGTCAGATGCACGGTCCCATCGGTCTCGCAGCCGAATTGCGGACAACCGCGCGCGACTTCGGCCCACACTGCGAGCTTGTCTCCTTTGGGAGAGACGGAGAAACCGTCCACTGCGGTGTCGAAACTGCTGACGAGCGTGGGCGTCCCGACCTTCCCCGCAGACGTCACGCTGGCGCGCCAGACGCGCATGCGTTCGTCAGCCGAAGCGGACGGCTTGCGATCGGAAAGGAAATAGAGCTGGTTGTCGGGGCCGAAAGCAAGGCTCGACACCGGGCCGCCGAAATCGAGCCGGACCGGCTGGGCGCCTTCGCGCGTAAGGTCGAGCAGATAGGGAATCCCGGTGCGCGCATAGCTCGCCGGGTCCGTTTCGGTGACGGTATAGACTGCCATGCGCCCATCCGCCGATACGGTCGGTGCGCCGAGGCGCGGCATGGTGATGAGGTCCTGCGCGCTCATCGGAGCGGCGCTGGCCGCGTCTGTCGATTGGGCCAGAACCGGTGCCGCGAGAGCGAGAGTGGCGGTGCCTGCAGCGAAAAGGGCGAAGCGGGTCGCCGACCTGTAAAGGGTGTTCATGCCCGCGATATTAGCCGCGCCGGATGAACGCGGCAAAGACAAATCCGCTCAGCTGCGCTTGCCCGCGATCCGCGTAATCTCGTCCTTGACCAGCTTTTCGACCATCGGGGGCAGATTGGTGTCGAGCCATTGCGCCAGCATCGGACGCAGCATTTCGCGCACGAGCCCTTCGAGCGAGGTTTCGCCCGAGCGCACGATCTGCGGGCTGGCGCCGGGTTCGGCAAGCATGGCGAGAGCGGCGAAATTGGCCTGCATCGAATTGCGCAACGCCTCGGTCGTGAGCGGCGCTTCGCTGTCGCGATCCTGCGCTTGCGTATCCTCGTCCTCGTCGCGCCCGGCGCCCGCAACCATCGCGTCCTCGTCGAGCTCGAGCACTTCTTCCGCCTCTTCGGCATCGACGGGCTCGATCGGTTCGGAGCGCGCTGCGGAGGGCCGCGCGGCGGACTGCGAGCGTTCGCGCCGCTGGGCGATCGCGCCTTCGCGATTGTCGCGCGCGATCACTTTCTTGATCGAATCGAGAATTTCCTCGACCGATGGTTCGCCCGGTTGGTGCACTGCCCTATCCCCTGAAACTGCCCGCTTCGAACCGCGATGGGCTCCGAATCGCTCCGGCTGCCGAATCGCGTTTGACCTTAATACTCTCTTTCGGGCGCCATTTCATCCGTCTCGAACGGCTGCTCCTCGGGCACCTGCGCGTCGGCAGCGGGAATCGCGACGGTCGAAGCACTCATCGCTTCGGGATCGGGATCGCGGCTCCAGTCCCACCAATTGCCGCTAACGCGGTCGTAATTGGCCACGGGATCGTACAGCACGCCTTCGTCGGCAAGGCCCAGATCGCGTGCTTCGGCCCGGCCCATGGCAGCCAGAAGCGAGAACGCCGCGACGTAGGCGTTGCGCCGCGCGGTGACGAGATCGACGCGCGCGTTCAGCAATTCCTGTTCGGCATTCAGCACATCGAGGATCGTGCGGTTGCCGATAGAGTTTTCCGCCCGCACGCCTTCGAGGCTGAGCGAAGCGGCTTCGACCGCCGTCTGCGAGCTTTCGATGATCGCGAGCGAGGCCTGCCAGCTGGAATAGGCGGCGCGCACCTGCGCGATGACGTCCCGTTCGGCAGCAATAACCTGTTCGAGTGCGGCGGATGCGCGGGCCTGGGCCTGGCGCTGCAAGGCGGCGGGACGTCCGCCCTGAAACAGCGGGATCGAAACGGTAACACCCGCCTGCGCCGCCGTGGAGGTCTGCGGGCTGACAATCACCGGGCCGGTGGGATTGTCGGGATCGACCGCGTTCGGCACGCTGCCGAGAAAGTTCTGGTAATCGTAACCGGTGAAGACCGACACGCGCGGCAGGCGCGTCGATCCGGCGACGTCGATATCGTAGCCTGCCGCCTCGGCCCGCTCGCGCGCGGCGATGAGGTCGGGATTGTTGGTCAGCGCCACATCCACTGCCGTTTCCGCGCTGGCGGGCAGGCCGGGCAAAGGCGGCGGCGGAGCGAGATCGGTGGGCGCTTCGCCGACCAGCGCGATATAATCCTCGCGCGCGGCAATCAGATTTGCTTCGGTGCTGCGCAGATCGCCTTGCGCCAGCGCAAGCCGCGATTGGGATTGCGCGACGTCGGTCCGAGTGAGGTCGCCGATCTCGAAGCGGTCGCTGGTCGCCTGCGTGTTGATCGACAGCACTTCGACCTGATTGCGCGCAAGCGACACCAGCGCCTGGCCGCGCAGCACGTCCATATAGGCGGCGACGACCTGGCTGAAGACGGCGCTTTCGGTCCCACGCAGATCGGCGCGGCCCGCCTGGACCCGCTGATCGGCGGCGCGAATCGCGTTCTTGATCGCTCCGCCCGAATAGATCGGCGCGCTCAGGTCCACGCCGACATTGAAGGCACGATCGGGCGTGAAGAAGCTGGTCGAGCTCTGTTCGATGAATTCGGTAAGCGAACCGTTGGCATTGGCCGAGGGGCGTCCATCGGCCCGCTCGATCTCCACCTGCGCGTCGGTGGCGCGCAGGTTGGCGCGCGCGGCCATCAATGTGGGGTTATTGATGTAGGCCTGGGTGAGGGCTTCCTGAAGGGTATCGGCATGGGCAGGCGACGCCATCGCGCTGCTCAACGCAAGCGCGATCAGGCTGGCCTTGAGGCCGCGTGGCGACACCCCTCCCGCCATGGTCAGAACGTCCAGCCGGTGGGCTTGTCGAACTGGCCGAGACGCGGAATGCCGGTTTCGGCGAGAGGAAGAAGGCCGAGAGATCCGGCCACCTTGCGTCCGGTGGCGAGCCGCGTGACGCTCCGATCGACCAGGCCTGTGACTACGCGACCACCATCGGCAAGCGTTCCGGCCAGCATGGCAGGCAGGTGCTCGATCGCGCCGTCGATCAGCAGAAGAGTGGCGTCGCCCGTCTGGACGTCACCCTTGGCCGCCGCTTCCGCCGTAATCGTTTCGACTTCAGCGACCAGCGGCCGGACCAGTTCGGTAAGATATCCGCTGCCACCGTCCACCACGACAACCTTGTCCTCGACCCGCGGAGACGCTTCTTCCAGCAGCATGCCGTGAAAGACTGGCGCAGGCAGGAAACCGCCGTTTTCCAGCCGGATCGCACGATCCATATATGCCGTACCGCGCGCGTTCTCGGGCACGAAATCCTCACGTGGGACGATGAGCATGCGTTCGAGCACGAAACGGGCATTGACGCCGCTGGTGCGCAGCTGGCTGTCCACCATCGCGCGGCGGGCAACAGCATGGTCGATGGAAGTGCGCTGGGCCTGGCTCTGAGCCTGGTTCTGCTTGGGGGGCGGTTCGGCGGTGACGGTCATCGGCGCAATCTCTGTCGTCTCGAGCTGGGAATACGCGCCGCTGTATTACATAAACAACACAGCCGCGCAACGCTCGTTTTCCTTAAGCGCATGGCCGCGCGGGGCCAAGCGCTTTGACCATTCGCGTTTTCGGCGCCAAGGACACCCGCCAATCTGCGAAGAGGAACGAGGCGGCGATGAACGACAAGTCGGGAACCGGTCAAACCATGATCACCATCCGCGAGGACGATCTGATCGACAGCGTGGCCGACGCGCTGCAATTCATCAGCTACTATCACCCCATGGACTATATCCGCGCGCTGGGCGACGCCTACGAAGCGGAGCAGGGCCCGGCGGCCAAGGATGCGATCGCGCAGATCCTGACCAACAGCCGCATGTGCGCCGAAGGGCACCGCCCGATCTGCCAGGACACCGGCATCGTCAATGTCTTCGTCAAATGGGGCCAGAACTGCCGTCTCGAATCGACGCGCGCATTGCAGGACATCGTCGATGAGGGCGTGCGCCGGGCCTACAACCACCCCGACAACACGCTGCGCGCCTCGATCCTGGCCGATCCCGCCTTCACCCGCCGCAATACGCGCGACAACACGCCGTGCGTCCTCTCGGTCGAAATGGTGCCGGGCGACACGGTGGAAATCGACGTCGCCGCCAAGGGCGGGGGCAGCGAGAACAAATCCAAGTTCAAGATGATGAACCCCAGCGACAATATCGTGGACTGGGTGGTCGAGCAAATTCCGAGCATGGGCGCCGGCTGGTGCCCGCCGGGGATGCTGGGGATCGGTATCGGCGGCACGGCGGAACATTGCGTCCGTCTGGCGAAGCAATCGCTGATGGAACCGATCGACATGGCGCAGCTCAAACAGCGCGGGCCCCAGAACGATCTCGAAAAGCTCCGCATCGACATTTTCGACGCGGTGAACGCGCAAGGGATCGGAGCGCAGGGCCTTGGCGGCTTGTCGACCGTGCTCGACGTCAAGATTCTCGACTGGCCATGCCACGCGGCGGGCAAGCCGGTGGCGATGATCCCGAACTGTGCCGCCACCCGGCACGCGCATTTCACGCTGGACGGGTCGGGTCCGAGCTATCTCGAAAAGCCCGATCTGGACCAGTGGCCCAAGGTCAACTGGCAGCCCGATGCCGAGGCCAAGCGCGTCGATCTCGACACTCTGACGAAGGAAGAGGTCGAAAGCTGGGAGCATGGCGACCGCCTGCTCCTGTCGGGCAAGATGCTGACCGGTCGCGACGCGGCGCACAAACGCATTCGCGACATGGTGGCGAAGGGCGAGGAGCTGCCGGTCGAATTCGCGGGCCGCGCGATCTATTATGTCGGCCCGGTCGATCCGGTGATGGGCGAAGTGGTCGGCCCCGCCGGCCCCACCACGGCGACCCGGATGGACCAGTTCACCGAGACGATGCTCGATCTCGGCCTGCTCGCCATGATCGGAAAGGCCGAGCGTGGCGCGGACGCTGTCGAAGTCATCAGCCGGTTCAAGACCGCTTACCTGATGGCGACCGGCGGCGCGGCCTATCTGGTGGCGCGCGCGATCAAGGAAGCGAAGGTCATCGGCTTCGAGGATCTCGGCATGGAAGCGATCTACGAATTCACGGTCGAGAACATGCCGGTGACCGTGGCGGTCGATGCGCGGGGCAACAATGTCCACACGCTCGCCCCGGCGAAATGGCGCGAGAGGATCCGTGAGGAAAAGCTGCTGCCGGTGCCCTGAGGGCCGACCACGCTTCGACCAACGGCCTTCGCGTCTCGACAACCGCGCTGGAGAATCAAGCCCTTTACGCGCAGAAGACTGTCGCTTTGCCTTTTGACACATCTTTCGCCGATCCTGCGTCGGACACCCCATCGCGCCTGTCGGTGCGCACGGTCCTGTGGTCGATCATCGGCCTGTGGGTCGCCTATTTCCTGATCTTCACGGCGCGCGGCATGATCGTGGGGCTCGAAGCGGATACCGAGGTAATTCTCCGCCGTGCGCTGGTGACGCTCGCGGGGATGAGCGCGACGGTCGGGCTGTGGGTGATCCTGCGCCTGTTCGATCACCGGACCCTGGCCGTCCAGATCGGCGCTGCGGTGCTGTTGGCGATCCCCACCTCGCTCGTCATTGCGCAGACGAATATCTGGGTCTTTTCCGGTCTTCAGGAACGGCTCCAGGCGCGCATGGCGGAAGAACGCGGCTTCTCGATCAGTCGCGACGAGTTCGGCAATGTCGTGATCGAAGGCCCGGCGACATCGGCACCGGGCGATGACGGCCTCGGCAGCGCGTCCACGCCGCCGCGCGGACGGATCGTGGTGCCGAATGACGATAGCCGCGAACGCTGGCTGATCCTGATCGAACGCGCGCTCAGCCAGTTCTTTCTCCTGATCGCCTGGGCCGCGCTGTATTTCGCCCTGCTGGCGGGCGTGCGCGCGAAAGATGCGGAGCGACGCGGCGAACGCTTCCGCAGCGCAGCCAAAGCGGCGGAGCTGCGTTCGCTACGCTATCAGGTGAACCCGCATTTCCTGTTCAACGCACTCAATTCGCTCTCCGCGCTGGTGATGACCGATCGGCAGGCCAAGGCCGAAGAGATGATCCAGACCCTGTCCGGCTTCTATCGCCACAGCCTTGCCGAGGATCCGACTGCCGACGTCTCGCTGGAAGACGAGTTCGATCTCCAGCGCCATTATCTCGATATCGAGCAGGTCCGTTTTCCCAAGCGACTCAAGACCGAATTCATCTTGCCAGAGGCGCTGAAGGGTTTTCGCGTACCGGGCATGATCCTGCAGCCGCTGGTCGAAAACTCGGTCAAATACGGCGTGTCGCGCAGCAGCAGTCCGGTGACCATAACCTTGTCCGCACGTGAGGAATACGGGCGTCTGGTGCTGAACGTGGCCGATGACGGGCCGGGCATCGCGGCGAGCCCGGATTTGCCGCAGGCTGCGCAGGGCGGCTTCGGCATCGGCCTTGCCAATGTGCGCGACCGGTTGATGGCGCGCTTTGGAGAATTAGCCACGATCACCTCGGGCGAAACGCTTGACGGATACGAGACCGAATTGCGGCTTCCGCTGGTGACGCATGGCTGAAGCCTGGGCCCGAAACTGAAGGGGTGGGGACGTTGACGGAACCTTCGACCGAGAAACTGCGCACGCTGATCGTGGACGACGAGCCTTTGGCCGTGGAGCGCATGCAGGTGCTGTGCTGCAAGATGGACGATATCGCCGTGGTCGGCACTGCCAGCGACGGTGCCGCGGCGCTGCGGCTGGTCGAAGCGCTGCATCCCGATCTCGTCCTGCTCGACATGACCATGCCCGAAGTCGACGGCCTGTCGGTTGCGCGCAGCCTGGCGAAGAAATCGACTCGCCCCGCCGTGGTGTTCGTGACCGCGCACGACAATTACGCAGTCGAGGCGTTCGATCTCGACGCGGTCGATTACGTGCTGAAACCGGTCAAGAGCGAGCGGCTGGAACGCGCGATCGCCCGCGCATTGTCACGCCGGAATGAGGGCGCGCGCAGCGAAAGCGAATGGCTCGACGAATTGTGGATTCCCCACCGCTCCGAACTCATCCGCATCGAAACGGCGCAGGTCTATCGCATCGATGCGGAGCGCGATTACGTTCGCCTCCATGTCGGCGATCGGTCGTATCTGCTGCTCCAGACCATCGCAGGTCTCGAAGACCGGCTGGATCCTGCGAAATTTATTCGCGTCCACCGCTCCACCATCCTGCGGCGCGACCGCATTACCGGCCTCAAGCACGATGGCCTCGGCGTGTGGTCTGTAGAGCTCGATAGCGAGGAGCCGGTGCGGATCGGGCGGACTTATCTGCCCAAGGTCAAGGCCATGGCCGGTCGTTGAGCCGGAGCAGGCTTCTTCTGAGCTCGGACAGACCGAGATTTTCGATTTAGCCGGTCCGGTCAGGCGGTGAGTTTCGCCTCGCGAAATTGACCTGCTAAAAACGCATCGTAACTCCGCGCAATACCTTCTTCGAGCGGTACGCTAGGCGTCCAGCCGAGCGCGCGGAGCTTGCTACCGTCCATCAGCTTGCGCGGCGTGCCATCAGGCTTGCTCTCGTCATGCACGATGCGGCCATCGTAGTCGAGAACGCGCATGACGGTACGGGTGAGCTCGAGAATGGTAATGTCCTCGCCCGATCCGATGTTGACGTGTTCATCGCCCGAGTAAGCTTTCATCACGGCAACGCATGCGTCGGCACAGTCATCGACATACAGAAATTCGCGGCGCGGGGTCCCCGTGCCCCAGACCACCACATCAGCGCCGGTTGTCTTGGCATCGTGCACCTTGCGGATCAGCGCGGGCATTACGTGGCTGGATGCAAGATCGAAATTGTCGCCGGGACCATATAGATTGGTCGGCATCGCAGAGATATAATCTCGACCGTACTGTTTCCGGAACGCCTGGGCCAGCTTGATCCCAGCGATTTTCGCGATCGCATACCATTCATTGGTCGCCTCGAGCGGACCGGTGAGCAACGCGTCTTCGGGAATCGGCTGTGGGGCGAACTTCGGATAAATGCAGCTCGATCCCAGAAACAGCATCTTCTCGACTTCCGCAGCGTGGGCCGCAGCAGTCATCGCAGTTTCGATCAGCAGGTTGTCGAGGAGAAAATCGGCCGGATAATCGTTATTGGCGAGAATGCCGCCGACCTTTGCGGCGGCCATGAATATTGCGTCCGGTCGATGGTCGAGCATCCAGCGCCGCACGCCATCCTGGTCGCGCAGATCGACCTCGCCTCGGTCGAGAGTCAGCACTTCGCAATCCTCTTCCGCAAGCCGCCGAACGATCGCCGAGCCCACCATTCCCTTGTGGCCTGCGACGAAAACCTTTTTGCCTGCGAGTGCGTACATTACGCGCCCTTTCCGATCGGCGCGTCGCGCATGACCTTGAGGTCGGCCTGAACCATCTCGCGTGCGAGATCGCGCGGGGAGGTTTCGTGATGCCAGCCGAGCTTTTCTTGAGCCTTGGTCGGATCGCCGATCAAGAGTTCGACCTCGGTCGGTCGGAAATAGCGCGGATCGACCTCGACGAGGCAGCGTCCCGAAGTGGTGCAGAAGCCCTTCTCGTCGACGCCTTCCCCTTCCCAGCGCAGAGTAATGCCGACATCTTCGAAAGCCCATTCCACGAACGTGCGCACCGGTGTGGTTACGCCGGTCGCGAGGACGAAATCATCCGGCTCGTCGGCCTGGAGGATGGACCACATGCCGCGGACATATTCACGCGCATGGCCCCAGTCGCGCTGGGCGTCGAGATTGCCGAGGAACAGCTTGTCCTGACGCCCCAGCTTGATCGCCGCCGCCGCGCGCGTGATCTTGCGCGTGACGAAGGTTTCGCCGCGCAAGGGGCTTTCGTGGTTGAAGAGTATGCCGTTCGTGGCAAACATGCCGTAGGCTTCGCGGTAGTTCACTGTAATCCAATAGGCATAAAGCTTGGCCGCTGCGTAGGGAGAGCGCGGGTAGAAGGGCGTGGTTTCGCGTTGAGGCACTTCCTGGACCAGGCCGTAAAGCTCGGAGGTCGACGCTTGGTAGAAGCGCGTCTTCTGTTCCATTTTCAGGATGCGAATCGCCTCAAGCAGACGCAGCGTTCCGACCGCATCGGCATTTGCAGTGTATTCGGGCGTTTCAAAGCTTACCGCGACGTGGCTTTGGGCGGCAAGGTTGTAGATTTCGTCAGGCTGCGTCTCCTGCACCAAGCGAATGAGCGCCGTGCTGTCGGTCATATCGCCGTAATGAAGGTGAAATGTGGGATCGGGCGCATGCGGATCCTGATAGATTTCCTCGATCCGGCCCGTGTTGAACGAAGAGGAGCGGCGCTTGAGGCCGTGGACTTCGTAACCTTTGTCGAGCAGAAGCTGCGCCAGATAGGCGCCATCTTGTCCGGTGACGCCGGTGATAAGTGCGGTTTTGGTCATAGTCGTCCCAAATTGGCTAGCGCGATACGCGCTTCAGTGAAATCGCGAAGGCCTTTGCCCGTGGTTCGGCAAAAGGTCCAGCCACGTACGAAATCTCCTAGCGGCGCGACTTTATGGAAGCGCCATGATCGCAGGTCGGCCCTGATCAGGAAGCCACGTTAGCGCCGGTGGGCTTCAGTGCGTGACGGTCCTGTCGCCAAGCAGCTTCGCTGCGGTCAAGACGATAATGCGCAAGTCGAACAGAATGGAGCGACGCTCCAGATACTCCCTGTCGAATGCGACCTTCGTGGGAATGGGTAATTCGTCGCGTCCGTTAATCTGCGCCCATCCGGTAATCCCCGGACGTAGGTGCGCAACGCCTGCCTCGCGACGCAGTGCGATCAAATCGTCCTGATTGAACAAGGCGGGACGCGGGCCGACAAAGCTCATCTCTCCCGCCACGACGCTCCATAATTGCGGGATCTCGTCGAGGCTGGTGCGGCGCAGAAATCCCCCGATCGGGGTTAGCGCGCTTTTTGGATCTGCCATTAGATGGGTAGCCACCGCGGGCGTACCGACTTTCATCGTACGAAATTTCGGCATGCGAAAAATCCGCTCATTCGCGCCCACCCGGTCGGACCAATAAAGCGCGGGCCCACGCGAGGTAAGTTTTACAGCCAGCGCGACGACTAGGCCCAGCGGCAGAAGAGGGATCGCAGCTATCAGTGCGAGCAAAAGATCGATTGATCGTTTCACCTGTGTCTTACATCCCTACCGATGGTGCGGCGCATGGCTCGCTTAAGGCTTTGCGAAAAAGGCTTTTGTCGCTGTTCGGGGTGGCTATAGCGCTGCACCATGTCGAGACAAGATACCCCTGTTCTGGTTGTGGGAGGAGGCAGCCGCATTGCAAGGGCACTCGCCCCCCTTCTCGGCGATGCTGCCGCCTATGTCGTCCGGCGCCCCTCCGGCCATGCGCGCGAGACGATCGTTGATGACTACCGATCTCTTCCCCACACTGCTTTTATCGATGCAGAATGCGTCATCAATTGCGTCGGGACGCCCACTGGCGATGTCGAGCATTTGAACAGGATCAATTTCGAAATCCCCTGCCAGCTGGCCGCTGCTGCGCGCGATGCAGGCGTGCGCCACTTCATTCATATCTCCTCCTTCTCCGTCTACGGCAGGGCTGATGAGATTGGCCGAGCCACGCCCACCGCACCGACGGGGGATTATGGCCGTTCCAAACTTGCAGCGGATGAAGCCCTCCTCGCGCTTGAGAGCGATCGCTTTGCGGTGACGATCCTGCGCCTCCCGCTGATTTACGGAGACGATGTAGCAGGCAAGCTCGCCCAGCTTTTGCGCTTGTGGGCCAGGACGCGTGTGCTCCCCATCCCGACCGGCGATGTCCGGCGGGCCATGATCGGCGTAGAATTATCGGCGGAGGTGATCGCTCGGATCGCGACGCAGCCGGTAGACGCGTCGAAAATCGTGTTCGCAGCCGACCCGCGGCCTTTCACCTATGCGGACGCTGCGCGCGCACGTAACGGCAAGAACGCGCTTCGTCGCTTTCCCGTACCGCGCGGGTTCGCCGACCTGGTCGAACGCTTGGCGCCCTCGGTCGGTGGCAGGCTGTTTGCGGACAGTCGGCTCGCGGATGACGACAACCTCGCCATCCGCTATGGGCTTGGCTCGCGGCTCTACCATGATATCGCTGCGGCCGACCTTTCCTAAATTACCCCCTCGTTCGGAAAATTTGATGCCAAAACCTCGCTTGTGGGTCGTGTCCGAGCTCTATTACCCGGAGCAGACTTCGACCGGATATTTTCTGACGAGGATAGCGGAAGGGCTGACCGACGCTTTCGACGTGCAAGTGATCTGCGGCAAACCGAGCTACAGCGAGCGCGGTGTCGTTACCCGGCGGCGCGAGGATCGCAATGGCACGACGATCCACCGGATGCGCGCGACTCATTTCAACAAGGACCGCCTCGTGCTCCGGGCGCTCAACGCCCTCACTCTCGCGTTCACCGCGACCGTGTTCGCACTGCGCCACTTCCAGCGGGGCGACAGAATGCTTGTCGTAACGAATCCTCCAACGCTACCGCCGATCCTCGGCCTGATCGCGCGGTTCAAAGGTGTGTCGAGCGTGTTGCTGGTTCACGATGTTTACCCCGAAGTGCTGGTTGCGACCAAGATGATGCGCAGCGACGGCACGGCGTTTTCGCTGGCATCGGCCTTTTTCAACCGGACCCTGGCAGGATTCGACCGTATCGCGGTGCTCGGCCGCGATATGCAAGCGCTGATCAAGCGCAAGCTGCGTGCGATCGGTGCCGATCGCCCGGTGGAGATTATCCCGAACTGGGGTGATATTGACGAGATTGCTTCGATCGATCGGACTGCCAATCCATTTGCGATCGAAAACGGACTGGCCGACAAGGTCGTGATTCAATTCTCTGGAAATATCGGTCGCACCCACGACATCGCGCTTCTGCTGGAAGTCGCGAAACGCGTCGAGGATTTGACGGAGGTCGTTTTCCTGTTCGTGGGATATGGTGGCCAAGCCGCCTCGGTCGTCGAGCACAAGGCTGCGAATATTCTCTATCTGCCGCGTCAGCCGCGCGACCGGCTGAATCAGATGCTGGCCTGTTCGAACCTCACGGTGATCGCCTTCAAGGATGCAATGAAAGGCGTGTCGGTGCCGAGCCGCATGTACAACGTGATGGCCGCCGGTGTGCCGATCGCCGCCGTCGCCGAAGCGGATGCGGAAGTGTCGCTGACAATTACCGAGAATAGAGCGGGATGGCACATCGCGCCCGGCGATGCGGATGCTTTGGAGCGGCTCGTCCGCGACATCGCAACTCCGGCCGGACGAAGCGAGGCTGCCCGGCGAGGACAAAACGCTCGCGCCGCGCTTAGCCGCGGCTACACACTGCCGCATGTACTGGATCAATATCGCGCCTTGTTATCCGACTCGGAGGGGCGCCTCGAACGCTAATTGTAGGCCCCCGCTCCTGGCAATCAGCCCTCCGGTTCGCATACTCCACGCCGCTCCGCCGCCTTTGCCGCAACCAACGGCCGCCACCATTCTTCATGCTCAAGATACCAGCGAACCGTCTTTTCGATTCCCGTCTCGAAGGTCTCCCGCGGCTTCCAGACGAGTTCGCGACCGATGCGAGAGGCGTCAATCGCATAGCGCCGGTCGTGGCCGGGCCGATCGACCACGAAGGTGATCTGCTCGGCATAGGGGATCCCATCGGCGCGCGGGGCAAGACGGTCGAGAGTCGCGCACAAAGTACGAACGACCTCGATGTTCTGTTTTTCGTTATGGCCGCCGACATTGTAGCGGCGTCCGGGTTCGCCGCGTTCAAACACCGCTTGCAATGCGCGAACGTGGTCGTCGACATAAAGCCAGTCGCGCACCTGATCGCCTTTGCCGTACACCGGTAGCGCTTCGCCATCGAGCGCCTTGGCGATCATCAGAGGGATTAATTTCTCAGGATAGTGATACGGGCCGTAATTGTTCGAACAATTCGTTACGAGAACCGGCAAGCCGTACGTATGGCCCCATGCCTGGACGAGATGATCGGAGCCCGCCTTGGACGCCGAATAGGGCGATCGCGGATCGTAAGGCGTGCTCTCGGTAAAGAGGCCGGTATCGCCGAGCGATCCGTAGACCTCGTCGGTAGAAATGTGATGGAAGCGGAAAGCGGCTTGCTCTGTGCTTCCCAGCGTCGACCAGTAGCGGCGCGCCTCGGCCAGCATGGTGTAAGTGCCCACGATATTCGTCTGGATGAACGCGCCCGGCTCATCGATCGAGCGATCGACATGGCTTTCGGCCGCGAGGTGGGTCACGATGTCGGGTCGAAAATCGTCGAGCGCCGCTCTCACCGACGCCGCGTCGCAAACGTCGCCCTGCACGAAGCGGTACCGGGATGAGCAGGCCACGCTGTCCAGGGTCGAAAGCAAGCCCGCATAGGTCAACTTGTCGAAATTGAGGACTTCATGAGCGGTGTTCTCAATCAGATGGCGCACCAGCGCCGAGCCGATGAAGCCAGCCCCGCCAGTCACTAGAATACGCATTGTGCCCTTGCCTTGTAATCTGGATAGCGGTTTCCCGATGTTCCCAACGGAAAGCTTATTCTCATTTTCTTTCCGTAGGCGCCTAGCAGGCAGAATGCGCTTGTTCCAGAACTGTAGTGTCTAGAACGTGCATCGCCCTCCCCTCCATGCACTCCACCTAGCGCGGACCAGGCCGGGAGTATCCGCGCACATCCCGGAAGGCGATACACCGGAATGGTGATGACGTGACCCCCAGCTTTCCCCCAGCTGGGATTAGAGCCGGGCGGTTGTTTTGCGCATAAGCGCGATTGAAGCAATGGGCTGCGTAGTGGAGCCCGTA